>JAESFJ010000029.1_pt1 | contig 270500 bp, 239 predicted proteins | sample 9266161 | NCBI WGS metagenome assembly JAESFJ01 (sample SAMN14506165, study PRJNA617096) | algae metagenome | isolation source: Calothrix sp. FI2-JRJ7 and co-occurring heterotrophs from granitic desert soil | place: USA: Red Pass Lake area, Fort Irwin, California | collected 2000-06-01 | reverse complement strand
TGGGCAGCATCCGTCAGCCCCAGGCCACGCTCAAAACCGCTTTCCCCATAGCTCTCAGCCTATGACCCCCGCGGTTCGGGCATCGAAGACTTTCCGACGCCTGACGGCGTCCGAAACCCTAAACGATAACGGACATTCAGCTTTCGATTGCTCGGAAATGAAAAGCGGACGTAAGATCAGGCCGCTTCCATTATCACGGGCCATCCACTTGGCGGGTCGAAAATCTTCGTCTCCTGCGCGGTGATTGCGAAGCGCCCAAAATAGCCTGAGCGACACCCGAGCCAGGCGCCCCTATCCCATCCAGTTTCCGCACCGGCCAAAATCGCCATCAAAGGCGCTTTCACCCGCCGCTCAATCTTCGACAGCGTTCGCTTGTCGATCTCGCTCATCGCTGCGAGACCATCTGGATGGGTGTGCCAATCGCCGAGATAGTCGAGGTCGCCGCCGGTAGCATCAAAAATGGCGCGGAGTTGAGCACGCTGCCATACGCCGTCGGGCAAAAGCATATGCCTACCGTGCAATGCGCGAGGCCCTGGCCCGATCAACCCCGTCACAATGCGATCGTTTCCGTCCCTCCAGCCAAGCAAAATCCCCCCAGTTTCGAGAGGAAAGCTACTAGAGGCGAGTGCTTCCATCTCGGCCATTATCCTGCGTGCCAGCCAAATTGTCATACGGCCCCGCAACCGGAACATTGGGGATGTACCGCAATCCCTCCTGCCTCCCAGCGCGGAAGTGATCGGCGGCCATCCTGAACCAGCGCCACCGATGACCAGTCCCAATCGCCAGCATCAAACGCCTCGGGAGCAAGAAGCCCTATCGCGCTACGCGCGACTTCCATCGACACTTCCTGGAGATCGAAGCTCCCGCCTGTGAACGTCGGCGAGTTGCAACCTACGGGGACAACCGTGGCCGACGGATCGCTCGGCGGAAGTGCAACGCCACCGTCGCTCCAATATTCGTTCAGGCAGATCCAGCAAGCAGGTGCGCCAGAACGAAGGCGCACGACGATTCCGCCTGCCACTCCTTCGGTCGCATAGCCGATAACCAATGGCCTCCCAATGTCGCGGCATTCGTGCGCGAGTGCGGCTTGGCACTCGGTAGAAGCGCTCGTGTCGACGACGAGATCTGCCTCTGCGATTAAACGGCGTAGCTCAGACCTAGGTTCTGGGGTCGCCGACCGCGCCGTATCCACATCCGTCGTTGCGGCGCCAAGCCGTCCGGACAGGCCGTCGACCCGAGTGGAAGGATAATTGCGCATAATGAAATCTCGTAGCGCTGCAACCTTGGGCACGCCCCATGCGGATCGCCCAAGAGGCCAGCGCACGCTATTCCCAGGTTCGACGATGTCACGGTCGACGATCGTTAGCTCGCCTATGCCAGCCCGGACCAGTTCGAGCGCCGCAAAACTGCCTATCGCGCCGACCCCGCAGAGTAATATCTTCTTGTCGCGCAAGGCGGCAGCGACAGGCAGCCGCGCGAATAGGTCGTCGGAAATCTCGAAACTCCGCACCAGCGCAACCGAGCGCTTCCCGTCGCCCTTGCCGCGCCACCGTTCGACAAGAAACAGCCAGCCATCTCCCGATTTGTCCGCCCCGTAGGCGACTTCATCCTCGAAGACGATTGCAGTTATTCGCAGGTCGCGGTTCCCACGCCCCTGGAGCCGTCGATACGCTTTGTTTACGAGCGCTTGACGCGCGATTTCTTCCTCCGCGGCTGCCAAGAGCGCGGTCGGTTCCTTGGCGAGCGGCTGACGAAGCCTGATCCAGCGCCCTTCGCTCCTTTTCCAGCTTCCAGACCATCCCGTCGGTGAGAAAGGCGATGCTAACCAAGGTCCCACTATCGGGCTGGCGCGGTGAAATACGGCCTCAAACCAGCTTGTGGTGCCGTCCGCGGCGCGCGGGCTTATCGAGAAATCGGCGACACCGCATACCTGCGCCGGAACAGCGGGACGCGACAAATAGACGGCCGACACGGGCTCTGCCTCGTGCGCGAAGTAATTGACGAGTGGATCGGGCGCCTGCTCCTCGATCTCAGCCGCCGCATCCCATTGGTTTTCAGCGCGGAGTGCGTTCACATAGATTATCTTGGGCAGTTGTTCATGGATCAGGTCTGCCACGCGCTGGTGCGGGTACCATTGCCCCGCGTCGGGAACGAGCAGGCAAAGCCCTCCGTCGAAGGGATTCTTGTGTCGCGCAACATCGAGATCCGGTGCGGTGACTGCCGGACGGCAAAAAGGATGAAGCGGCGAATAGCCTACGTCGAGCTTGACGATTCGATCGCCTGCCGGCCATTCGACTGCCAGGATCAGCGATCCATTTTGTTCGTTCGCTATCGTGACCGTCGCGCCATGCGCAGCGAATGCGGCCATCTCTGCATCATAGAGAGATGGCCAGCACTTCCACCAATCGGTGACCTCATTCGCCTTCGCGGTCACGACGCGCCTCAGCCGACCGGACGGTGCGACGGCGGGTTGGAGGGCACGGGCGGGCCATCAGGGCGACCCGGCGTATGGCTCGGGGGACCCTTGGGCACGTCCGGATGTTCTGGATGTTCTGGATGTTCTGGATGGCTAGGGCGGTCAGGCTTATTACCGTTGGACATTGATCAATTCCTTTCATGCAACCGGACGCTTGAGTTCGGAGTACCGGTAAGCGATATATGGGTATCGCGAGTTCGCGGTTCAAGTAAAAAAAATTCGGTACAACCGAACCGGTGGGAATTCCAGGGGTCGTCATGTCATCCACGTTGGGAAAGAAGGTCAACAACCTCAGGCGCGAGAAAGGTCTCACGCTTGAGCAACTCGCGAGTGCGACGGGCAGCAGCAAAAGCTATATGTGGGAGATCGAGAACAAGCCGGTCGCCCGTCCCTCTGCGGAAAAGCTGAACAAGATTGCTGAGGTGCTTGGCGTCACGCCCGAATTTCTTGTCGACGAGGAGAAGCGCGATCCGACCGTGGATGAGCGCGACGTTGCCTTTTTCCGCAAATATCAGTCCGCCGATCCAGCGGTGAAGGACAAGCTCAAGCGCATCCTCGACGTACTGGACGAGGATGAATGACGAAAGATCCTGCACGTCCTGGCGCATGGGCCAATCTGTTGAGCCAAGCTTGGGGACCACGCTTCCCGGTTGATGTAAAGGCAATCGCGCTCGAATATACGACGCGCTTTCCCGATCCGATCAAGACAATAGCAAAGGCCGACATGGCGACCTTCGAAGGCGCGCTCTGCCCGCTGCCCAAAAGCGGCAAATGGGCTATCCTTTACAATCCGGGTATCAGTTCGCCGGGCCGTATTAATTTCACGCTGGCCCATGAGTTCGGCCACTATCTTTGTCATCGATCGCTCCGGCCTTTGGGTTTCGAATGCGCCGAGGAAGGCATCTACGGCGTCGGCAACGACGAGGATGAGCGACGTATCGAACAGGAAGCCGATACATTCGCATCCTATTTGCTGATGCCGATCGATGATTATCGCGATCAAGTCGGGCGTGGGACCATGTGCCTTGACCTGCTTGCCCACGCCGCCAACCGTTATGCGGTTTCCTCAACTGCCGCCGCCATCAAATGGCTCGACTTTACAAGCGAGCCGGCCGTGCTCGTGGTTGCCACAAACGGCTTCATCCTGTGGTGCTGGCGCAGCAAAGCAGCGAAGCGCCGTGGGATCTATTTTGAGCGGGGAACACCCCTTCCGACAAAATCCTGGGCAGCAAATCCGACGCGTGTCGCCGGCGCCAACGGGATCGAGCTGCCTCGAAATGTCTGGAGCCCAAGGAGCGAAGCCCGCGAGATGGCGATCTTTGCCGATCGCTACGAGATGACTATTTCTCTGGTCGTATTCGGCGAAGAGGTCTGGAATTCCCACACTTGGCAATCGGAAAGGTCATGATGAAAGATTGGCTTGAGATTGCCGCCAATATCGCTGCGATCCTGACGGCGGCCATTGCCGCGCTGGCCTATTTCCATTTCATCTGGGGCGAGAGGGCTCGGCGGCGTGCGCTCGAGGATCATCTTCGAGAGGAAGCACTTCTATCGCAAGACGAAGGCCGCCGAACGATTATCCACCTGATGGCCTACTTATCCATGACCGAGGCGGAAGTTTTGCGCGCAGGATTTCAAAGCAAGTTGGTTCGCTCGGAACCGGGCGTCGATGATCAAGGCCGGGCGAACAGGCTCTATTTCCGGTATGACGGCGAGGACGTCCGTGTTCCACGCACGTTCTAAGAAGACATCGGCTTGCCTACTTGTTTTAGTTCGGACTTGCTTCGCGCATCTGCGGAAATGTTAAATTGCGATATGAACGCAGCAGATACAATGACTCCTGAGCCCGATCCACGCTTTCGCTGCTTCGAACGCCCCGAAGAAGCGGCTGCCGTTGAGAAATCGATCGCGAAGCTGCTCGGCAAGCTGCAGAAGCAGTCGCAAAGCTTGTTTGTGAACGAAGAGAATATTCTTCGGATGAACCATGGTGCCAGATGGGTCCACTCTGCTCGCGAAGAAGACCCCGACACCACAATGCATCGAATTTCGGTCGAGTGGGTGCTGCCCTTCAAGGATCTCGCCGATAACGACCTCAGCCTCATTGCCCGCTCGATCCTGCCGATAAGCCAGGACATGCAGCGGCAATTTGCGGAGAATATGTACGGGGTCGTCGGCGCAACTGCTGAAAAGGTCGGCAATGTAGTCGACGCCCGCGCCGCAGGATCATTTCCCCAATCGATGCTGGAGATGCTCAAGAAAATCGAGCTCGGGGTTGATCGCGACGGCAGTATCAGCATGCCGCAGACGCACGTGAACGCCGAAACATTCGAGCGAATAAAGCAGGAGTTCGAGGATGTGTCGCCCGAACTGGAGGCCGAGTTCGAGCGGGTCAAGGCCGAGAAGATACAAGCTGCGCTCGATAGAGAAGCCGAACGCAAGGCCAAGTTCAAGGCGACCAGAGCTTGAGCGGGAGGGCCCTACTGACGATCGGCTGTGACCGTTACGATCATGTGCCCCCGTTGCTCGGCGCCGAGGCCGACGCAGCGGGCATATTCGGTCTGCTAATTGCACCGCAGGTCGGCGACTATGACGCTGGCCGTTCGCTGCTCCTTCGATCACCGACCCTCGGTGAGGTCCGCGACGCCTTGACCTCCACCCTGTTCTCGGGCGGGGCGCTGGACACGCTCACGCTGGTCTTCGCAGGGCATGGCGCCGTAGGCGGAGGCAGCTTCTATATGGCCATGCGCGACAGCCGCGCCGACGCGCTGTCCGCTACCGCCCTGTCGCTTGCCGATCTCTTCCGCATGATATCCGAAGCCGCGCCTCGGCAGACCTACATAGTCATCGACGCATGCCAGTCAGGGGGCTTGATTTCCGATCTCAACGTCATCCTCAAATCCGAGGTCATGGGCGAATTCGGGACGCCAGGAGTGAGCTTGCTCGCCACCTCGGCATCCGACCAGTCTGCCATCGAGATCGACGGGAGAGGGGTGGGAACCACGGCCTTGATGGACTGCATCCGAGGCGACATGTTCCTCCAGGATACGAGTGCAACGCTCGACTTGGTCGAGATCGGCCGCGCCGTCTCGCAGCGCGTCAGTGCGGCCGGCGAGCAGACCCCGGTCGTCTGGGGTCTCAACCTTTACGGTCCGGCCGGCTTCTGTAAGAATCCACACGCCGGGACAGGCGATGCGCCGCTCCGCAGCGTGCAGTCAGGATGGCCGGATGCCAAGATCGGCTCCTCCATTCGCGCGGGCCTACCAAAACTCTGGGCGCCCTATGTCATGATACCAAACCGCTGGGACGCGCGCGACTTCGTCGACCGGCTGAGTTCCGTCCTAGTAGATCTGAAGGCCGAGCCCACTGCCCAAGCCACTTTCGCTCGGCGAATGGCTGACGCGTGCGCTGTGCAGGCCCAACAATCGACCGATCGTGCACGGGAAATCGAAGTCCGCGCAGCCTGCGTCGTCGCGCTCCTGCCTTGGTCCCGCGAAAAGCCGATTGCAGATTACCTGTCCGAAGCGTGCTCCGGTATCGCTTCACTGGTCGAAGCGATGATCGATGGTACGGTTGCGGCGCTCGACAATTATCAATTCGGGCTGGTGACGGGCGGACTGGCCGAGCTCTATCATCTGCCGATCCGGATATCGCAGCTCCTTGGGTGGGCCGGATTTGCAGTTCACGCCCGCCTCTGGAACGGCGAGGACAGCGACGCAGCCACCCGATGTCTGACCGAATTGCTGGCGCGCATCTTCAAGACCTATTCCCTATCTCTGGTAGCAATGAGCGACGCCCAGTCGCCGGCCGCCATGTCCGCGCTTTCCGCCATGTCACGCACCGGTCTCATTGAGGAAGGCGAACAACTTCTCGGTCATCTGTTCTCATCTGGTATTGCCAATCGCGGTCAGGTTGCCCGGCCCGATCTCGCGCCCGATCAAATTCTGGATTATCTGATCGCACGGGCTGCCCAGCCCGGAAAGGTCCGAGCAGAATTCATCGCGACGCCCACCGAATTGATGCTGACGCTCCTTCGGTCCGCACCGCTTTTCGACCTTGCCGATGAGCTCGACACAGCGCTCGATCAGATCGATCACCTCGCACTCAACGCCTATCTGCCAGAAACCTTCCAGGATTTTGGCAGCGCGACGATCGTGGGCGGTACGAATGCCGTGTTTCAGATCGGTCATGATATCTGGAGCATCGCCGACATCGAAACCGCATGGCCTAGCAATCCTGTACCCGACGGTCCCGGAGTTGCACTGACAGCCCTCGCCGCCAGTCTGCTGTTTCCCGATCGAACGCCATGGTTCCTTTTGCCGCTGCGACAGACGGTCGAAGGCAAGTCCTGCGCTGCCGGAACAATGTTATCGGGTTCGACCGTCGATAAATGAGAGTATTCGAATGACAGACGCAGTGCCGGAAGAGGGGGCCAACAATTCCGAACTCCAGGTGGGGAATCTCGGCGAACCGATCCGGCTGACAGATGTCAACTTCGCCGGCGTCTCGGCAACGGCGGCGCGTGCCAACGAAACGGTAACGATCTGGACGCGCATGGACATAACGTCGGATCAGGCGCTCTTCCACCAGCTCATCGCTAATGTTGCAGCAGCGATCGAGAATCGCGCTCAGGCAGCTGGCGCTCATGTCCGGCTCGAACGTGCATCGACCATTCTTCTGGTGATCAAGCCGGACAATAGCGCCGAGCTCTGGATCGATCGCGCTGCGACGGTGGTTTATACGACATTGAAGCGCCCCGGCCCGATCAAGGCCGGCACCGTGCTCTTCGAGAATGATACGGTCGATATCACCGGCTTCTGGTTCCCCCGTGTCGACATCGGGCCAGCGGATCGTATCCTTTGCATCATCCGGGAGGGCTGGCGCTTCGGACTATTCTTCGATTTCGATCGGAGCGAAGGGCAAGAACTATCCATCGAAGACGCCAAGCGCTCTATCGGCCGAATGGTACGAAAAATGCGTTACGCGGATCTGTACGCTGCGCTTGCACATGAGCCAACTTTTGATTCGATCGTCGCTGCGGGGTGGTTCCCCTTCCTCGAGTTGATGAAGGGAGAATTTCGCAGCCTCCTCAACGCGCAGGAGGCCGGCTTCGAGCTCGACGATACCGAGCATGCCCTGATCGAGAAGTTCGACACGGAGCGGCTCGACCGCATGTTCGATCGATGGATGGGCCGGCCGCATTTGAAATCTCGCGAAGTCATATTGCGACCTGCAATCGCAGCCTTCGGCGCGAAAGAGCCGGTCACCGTCATCAAGATCGTGCTGAGCGAGATCGAGGGCGTGATGTCGGATGCCTATTATGAGACAAACGGCATCCGGACGCACAAGATCCCGAAACTACTGGAGTTCATGATGACGCTCGCCGAGCAACGAGCCGGTGGGAGTGACACCCTCTTCTTCCCGGTCGAGTTTGGGCAATATCTGAAGAATTATACCTACGCCGGATTCAATCCGGGCGACATCGGGCGAGCGGGTTCTCGGCACGCCGTCAGCCATGGAGCTGTGGCGAGCGACCTCTACACGATGCCTCGCGCGCTGCAGGCGCTGCTCACCTTGGACCAATTGGCGTTCTACACGTAGGCTGAGGCGGGATCCGCGCTTGTCTTGGCTTTGATCAAACTGGCAATACGCTCTCCTTGCTCGCTCCGGAGGTCGCGCCACGATAGCACGGCAGCTTTCCATCGACTTAGCGTGAGTGCCGTACGCCCAAATTCAGGCCCCAGCTGCCTACAGCCCCGGCAAACCCAACGTCCGCTTTCAAGCACTGCCGCGCAACGGCCGCAACGGCCAACATCAGGCGCAAAGCGGACGCGACAAGGTGAAAAATGCGGGCGGTCTGATCGACTGACGGTATCTACGGTCTCGCTGTCCCTGCATCGGCAGCAAAGCAATAATTGAACTGGTCGAGACGAAGAGGATATTTCGGTGCCGGTGATTCGATCTGGAGTACGGAAACCGTCAATGACCGGATTCATCATGTAGCTCTACCGATTGTCTTCGAAAGCGAGATTTTGGAAACGATCAAATTTTCTCAATCATTTCAAAAGCATGGTTTTTTTGACGGACTCTGGCTCGGTCATTCTGGATGAAATATTTTTTTCACGCACGTTTTCATTGGCTTACGTCCCAAACAATAATTGAATGGGGATGATCAGGCGGTCGTTCGATTGACGCCGGCATCGCTGGCTGGATTTCCGCTGATGGCAGTCGGAAATCTTATGACGGCGCGTCCGAAAGCCTTCTGAAATCGAGCTCGGGAAAGCCTTCGGCAGCCGACTGATCCAACGCATCATAATAAAGATTGGCGCCGCCGAAATAGATCAGCACGCGCGCGCCCTTGTCGTCGCGATTGGCGCCCATCATCCAGGAATTGACCTTGTCGCCGCGCGCCATCAGCGTCTGGCCGTGAATATTGGCGGTCGCGGCCGTCCATTCGCGCTCCGCCTCTTCGCGCGGTTCGAACACATCCAGCCCCTCATTTTCCATCTTGGCGACGCAGCGCGAGATCCAGATGGCGTTCTGCTCGATCGACGTCGGCAGGTTGGCGAACGGCGCCTGCGGGCCGGTGACGACAAACATATTGGGGAAACCGGCGACGCACACCCCCATGATCGACGAGGATTGCACCTGCCATTTTTCGCGCAGCGTCTGGCTGCCCGCGCCGCGGATCGGAAAAGCTTCGAGCGAGCCGGTGTAGGCCTTGAAGCCCGTCGCCAGCACGATGATGTCGAATTCATAATCGTTCAGCGTGGTGCGCACCCCCGTCTCGGTGATCTCGACCAGCGGCTCGCGCTTCTTGATGTCGACCAGATGCACATTGTCGCGATTGAAGGCCTCGAAATAGCCGTGATCGAGCGGCGGGCGTTTGGCGAACAACGGATAATCGTCGAAGCTCGGCGTCAACAAGTTTGCTAATTCAGGGTCGTTGACCCGCTCGCGCATCTTGGCGGCGATAAAGTCGCCCGCCATCCGGTTGGCTTCGGGGCTGGCGAGCAGGTCGTCGAAGGTTTCGAAAACCCAACGGAAACTGCCGGTCCAGTTTTCCTCAAAGATGCGCTGCCTTTCCTCGGGCGGCGTGTCCAGCACGTTGCGCCCGACCGGGCTGTCGAACGCCATGCCGAACACATGATTGCGGCACTTGGCGACAATCGCCGGGTAATTGTCCTTGATCTCCTTCTCCCATTCGGCGGTCATGTCCTTTTGCATCGCGGGCAGGACATAGTTGGGGGTGCGCTGAAACACCGTCACACTGCCGGCGGTTTCGGCAACAACGGGCAGCATCTGAACCGTGGTCGCGCCCGCGCCGATGATACCGACCTTCTTGCCCGCATAATCCAGCCCTTCGTGCGGCCAACGCGAGGAATGAAAGATCGGTCCCTTGAACCGGTCCATGCCGGCGATTTTCGGGATCATCGGTTCCGATATCATCCCCATGCCGCTGATGAAATATTTGCAGCTATAGACGTCGCCGTCGCCGGTCGTGACCTGCCAGCAGCCGCGCGATTCGAGATACTCCGCCGCGACAATTTCGGTGTTGAACTGGATATGCGGCCACATATCGCATTTGTCGGCGACGAACCGCATGTAGTTTTGCGTCTCTTCACGGCCCGGATAACGTTTCGACCACGACCATTCCTGCAGCAGTTCGGGCGAGAAGGTGAGGCAGTAATAATAGCTTTCGCTATCGGTCGCCGCGCCCGGATATCGGTTCCACGTCCAAGTGCCGCCGATATCCGATGCGCGGTCGAACACGCGGACATTGAGCCCTTCTTCGCGCAGATAATGTATCAGCGCCAGACCGGCGAAACCGGCGCCGATGACGATCGCGTCAAAATCCAGTGCCGATTGGCCTTCGCGGTTCTCAGGGGTCGCGCGAGTATCGGCGTTCGTCGTCGTCATTGCTCTCTCCAATATCCAACGGCGCCTTGGCCAGCGCCCGTCATTTTCACTTAAAGTCTCATGCCGCCGCTATGCGATCGGGATCGGCCACCCCAATCTCGGCAAGAATCTCCATCCGATCGGAATCGCGTTGCCACATCCGGGGCGCGACGACCTGGGTGGCCGCGAAGCGCGGCGCCGGATGCGGTTGCAGCCAGCCGTCCGCTTCCAGATAGTTGGCCCTTGCCCGGTTGTGATCATGCGTCGGCGCCTCGGCCATCGTCAGCACTTCGGTGTAGCAACAGTCGCGATGCCGCAATTGTTCGCTCCAGAACGCCCGGGGCGCCGACGCGAAAATATCGGCCAGCCGCGCCTTCATCGCGGGCCATTTCGATTGGTCGTGCTGCGCAGCAAACAGGGGATCGCTGCCAAGGCCCAGCGCGTCGATCAGCCGCGCGTAGAATTGCGCCTCTATCGCCGCGATCGCGACAAAGCCCCCGTCCGAGCAGGCGTAGCAGGCGTAGAAGGGCGCTCCGCCGTCGAGCAAATTCTGGCCGCGTCCCTTGTCCCACATGCCATTGTGGGTGAGCGACCACATGCCCGCCATCAATGCTGCCGATCCCTCGGCCATGCTGCAATCGATCACCCGCCCCTCGCCGCTCTGCCGCGCCGCAAGCAGGGCCGCCACGAAGCCGAAGGCGAGCATCATGCCGCCGCCGCCATAATCGCCGATCAGGTTCAGCGGCGGCGGTGGGGGGCCACCCTCGGAACCGAGCGCCCCGAGGCAGCCATTGAGCGAGATATAATTGAGGTCGTGGCCCGCCTTGTCGGACAGGGGACCATCCTGCCCCCAACCGGTCATCCGCCCGTACACCAGCGCCGGGTTGCGCAGCATCAACTTATCAGGCCCCAGCCCCAGTCGCTCGGCCACTCCCGGCCGGAACCCTTCGATCAGGCCGTCGGCGGTTTCGACCAGCTTGGCGACGATCTCGACCGCTTCCGGCTGCTTCAGGTCGAGCGTGATCGACCGTCGCGAGCGCAGCAGCACGTCGCGCCGCTGATCCTGCGCCAGCGGGTCGCTGCCGCCGGGTCGGTCGATGCGGATCACCTCGGCGCCATGGTCGGCGAGCATCATGGCGCAAAAGGGCGCGGGGCCGATCCCCGCCAGTTCGATCACGCGCACGCCGTCGAGCACCGGGCGCATCAGACCGCCGTCGATGCGATCCGCACGCGTCATCCGTTCTGCTTTTCAGCGATGCGCGACTGGGACCGGCGCAGGGCGATGGGTATCCGCGCCGGCACCGGGGCCAAATGGCCCCGCATGCTCCGCAGTTGCCGCGGATCGACAGACTTTGCCAAGCCAACTCTCCCCCATCTCCGGCGCCGTCATCGGCATCTCGTCATTTACTTGCTAGCGTCTAGCAAATAGAAAATCAAGCGCAAAAGCTGGCTTGTAAACCCTTGGTTTTGTCAAATTTATTCGGATTTCACCGAGAGAATCAGTAGGTGATTCCAAAGGCTTTCGCGGTCGAGCGGCGAAAGGCTTCGAACTGTTTCGGCAAGTCGACGCTGTCGGGCGCGACAAGCCATTGGTAGATCGTGCCGAAGATGAAGCTGCAGAAACCGAAAGCATAGCATTCGGCATCGACCGACGCATCGATCTCTCCGCTGGCGATGCCTTCGTCGACCCAGTGCGCGACGTCGCGGCGATAGATTTCGTGATAGGCGGCAAGATGGTCGCGCACGTCGTTGTGCGAACTGATCGATTCAAACCACAGGATGTACATCGCCTGCATATAGCCCGAATGGCTCGCCAGAAATCCCTCGACCGCGCGCAAGGCGGCCAGACAGGCCTGCGCACCGCCGCGGGTGCCGACCTTGTTCGCCAGTTCGCGCGTCCAGCTGGTGTTGAAATGCAGCACCAGCTGACCAAACAGCGCATCCTTCGACCCAAAGCGGCTCGACGCCAGGCCGCGTGAATAGCCGGCGCGCTCGCCCACTTCCTTCAGCGTTGTCGCGTGCGTGCCCTGTTCGACAATCAACTGCATTGCGGCATCGAACATCCGGGCGTCGGACAGCGCGGTGCGTTCCGCCTGTGTGCGGCGAACGGCGCGCGGCTTGGCGCGCGCCTTGGCGGGCGTGGGATGGACCTCCGTCACCTCGCGCAGCGAGGCCTTGCCTTTCATCGACGACGGCGCGTTCATGAAGATTCATCAATCCTTTCAAAAGCCGTTTTGCCCGTCGCGACGGCTTCGCGCAGCGCCTGCTTGTCAATCTTGCCGACGCTGGTCAATGGCAGCGTGTCGGCGTGCGCCCAATATTCGGGAATCCAGAAGCGCGCGATCCGCCCCTGCAACGCCGATCGCAAGCCCGCGAAATCGGGCCGCGTGCCGTCGGGTGTGGTGATGATCGCCAGCGGCCGTTCCTCCCAGCGCGGATCGGCAATGCCGATCACGGCCGCAAGATCGACGCCGGGCAGGCTGGCGATGTGGTTCTCCAGCTCGGCCGACGGAATCCATTCGCCGCCCGACTTGATTAGATCTTTCAGCCGGTCGGTGACCTGGACATAGCCGCGTTCGTCGATCGTCCCGGCATCGCCGGTGTCGAGCCAGCCGTCGTCGGTCAGCACATCGGCGCCTGCGCCCCGGTGGTAACCGCGCGCGATCCATGCGCCGCGCAGCTGCAATCGTCCCACGCTCTTGCCATCTTCGGCGACCGCCATGTCCTGGTCATCCACCAGCCGCACCCGGACCCCAGCGACAGGACGTCCACTTTTCGCCCGCAAACGGCGCGCATGGTCCGGGGCAACGTCGGCCGGGGGATGCGACAGGACGCACAGCGGGCTTGTCTCGGTCATGCCCCAACCCTGGATCAGCGGAATGTTCCAGCGGCGCTCGACGTCGGCGATCAGGCCTTCCGAAACCGCCGAACCGCCCGCCACGATGACGCGGAAGCTCGTCATGTCGACCGGGTCGGCGACATCGGCGCGCAGCAGGTCGTTGAGGATGGTCGGCACGGTCGCCGTAAAGGTCGGTGCGGTGGCGCGGATCATCCGGCGGATCGCCTCGGGCTGCAGATGCGGACCCGGCAGCACAAAATCGGCGCCCGCGAGCCAGCCCGAATAGGGCAGCCCCCAAGCGTTGGCATGGAACATCGGCGGCAGCAGCAGGATCGTGTCGCGATCGCCGAGCGCAAAGGCGTTGGTCGCCATCGACGCCAGACTGTGCAGAAAGATCGTGCGGTGCGAATAGACGACGCCCTTGGGATCGCCCGTCGTCCCTGACGTGTAGCAGGTCGCCGCCGCAGCGGTCTCTTCCACGTCCGGAAAATCCGCAAGCGGCGCATGGCCCGCGAGAAACGCCTCATAAGCGGTCCAGGGCTTCACCAGCCCCGACAGCCCTTCGGTGTCCCCGGTGACAATGATCTGCGCCAATCCTTCCAGCGAATTGATCTGCGCCAACAACCCCGCCAGCAGCGGGCCGTCAGCAATCAGTATGGCATCCTCGGCATCGGCCATGATGAAACGAAGCTGATCGGGGTGTAGCCGCAAGTTGAGTGTGTGGAGCACCGCGCCCATCGCCGGGACCGCCAGATAGGCCTCGAAATGGGCGAAATCATTCCAACTGAGCGTCGCGACACGGGTGTTTTCGCCGACACCCGCAGCCTGCAATGCGGCGGCAAGACGGCGCGCGCGCTCGGCCGTTTCGGCATAGCTGCGCCACGCCACTTGTTCGCCGTCGAACAGCCCGATGCGGCTGGTTGCATGGATATGTTCGCCGTGCGCAACGATCGCCGCGGTGCCCAGCGGCTCGTGCATCATGGTGGCGTGCATGATCGCGGCGTCCGTCATCGCGCCGCCGTCCCGGTCGCGATCCGCTGCGCCGCGTCCAGTAGCGCGGGGACGTCCTGTGCCAGCCCACGTTCATAGGGACCGTCGACCTGGCCCTCGCAGAACAGCACATAGGCGCCCTCGACAATTGCCGCCAGGCGCCACAGCGCGAACGCCTGAAAATAGCTGAGATGCCGGATCGACAGCCCGGTCGCTCGCGACCAGCGCGCCGCCAGCGCGTCGCCGACCACGACGCCGGAGACGTTCGAAACCCGTTGGACGAAGGCGAAACCGAGCGGCAGATCTTCGTCGCGATTCCACATCGCGGTGACCAGCCCGACATCGACCATCGGATCGGCGAGCGTCGCCATTTCCCAATCGAGGATCGCCCTCACCTGTGGCACCGCGGGGTCGATCAACACATTGTCGAGGTGATAGTCGCAATGGACGATCCGCACCGCTTCGGGTTCCGGTGCATTCGCGGCCAGCCAGGCGCCGAGCGTTTCGATCAGCGGCAGATCGCGGACCGCGTGCGCCGATCGCACCGCGCGCCAGCGCTCGATCTGGCGCACGACAAATGTACGCGCCTTGTCGGTGTCGCCAAGCTCCGCAGGAACCGGCGCGATCGCATGGACGCTGGCAAGCGCGTCGATTAATGCGTGGCCTACCGCATCGCGCGTCTCGACATTGTTCGGATAGGCTGGCGGCAGTGTATCGGTGATCGCCGTCCCGCTGACAAAGCGGGTCAGTGAAAACGGGGCGCCAAGCACCGTCGGATCGTCGCAGAACAGGACGGGTTCGGCCACCGGCGCCTTGCCTGCGATCGCCGAGATGAAACGAAACTCGCGCGCGATGCCGGCGCCGGCAAGGTCCGACACTGTGTCGGCGGGCGGATGGCGCAATACCATCAGACCATCCGCTGTTTCGACCAGGCTCGTGACATTGGCGTTGCCGCCGGTCAGCGGGCGGACGATCCGCGCCCCGGCAATGCCCGCCTCCCTGTCCAGCCAGCGGGAAAACCGCTCGGCCGGATCGCTCACAACCTGCACAGCAGCCCGCCGTCGTTCGAGATGATCGAACCGGTCATATAGGGCGATCCGGCCACCCACCAGACGACATCGGCCAGCTCCTCGGCAGTGCCTTCGCGGCCGAGCGGAATACTGGCGACCAGCTTGGCTTTGGCGCGCGCCGATATGCCCGCAGTCATTTCGGTCGAGGTCAGCCCCGGAATGACGTAATTGACGCGGATACCGCTCCGCGCGAGTTCGACCGCCAGTACCTGCGTCAGCCCCGCCAGCCCGGCTTTTGACGCGCCATAGGCGGCGTCGCCGGCAAAACCCCGCAGCCCGACGACGGCGCCGATATTCACGATCGATCCGCCTGCGCCCATGTGGGGCAAGGCGGCGCGCACGAAGTTGAGCGGGCCGGACAGGTTGGTGTCGAGTACCGACTGCCAGTCGCTCTGCGACAGCGAACCAAGCAGCCCGCCGCGATGAAGGCCGGCGTTATTGATCAGGACGTCGATACCGCCCCATTGCTGGGCGACCTGCGCGCAGGCGCCCGTGACCGACACCGGATCGGTCACGTCGGCGACCAGGCCGATGGCCTCGCCGCCGACCGCTTTCGCCTGCGCATCGATATCCGCGCCGCGCGCAATCAGGGCGACGCGATCCCCGTTGCTGGCAGCCAGCCGGGCAATCGCAAGGCCCAGGCCCCGCGATGCGCCGGTGACCACCCATCGGCGGGGTTCAGGTTTCGACGTCTTCGTCATCCCCGGCGCAGCTTAAAAGGCCTGGGTCACGGCAACGCCCCACGTCCGCCGCGGGCGCGGCGCGGCATAGCTCCATATCCCCTGCACGTCGTAACCGATCGTCCAGCCCTTTTCATTGGCCAGATTCTTGCCGAACAGGCTGATCGTGGTCTGGTTGAAGCGTGCATTGATCGACGCGTCGACCAGATACTGGCCGCTGTTGCGCAGGTTCGGATTATTGAGGAAGGTAATCTCGTGCCCGCCGATATAATGGACGTCGCCCGAAATCCATGCCGACGCGTTGCTGCCGATGTCGGCCTCATAGGTTCCGCCCAGGCTCCACGTCCATTTCGGCGCGCGGCGGATCTTGAGGAAACTGGCGTCGATCGGAGTCCCGGTGCTATAGATGTCGCCAACAAAATCCTTATATTTCGCGTCGAGATAGCCAAGGTTGCCGTTGAGCGTGAAACCGTCGGTGACGCGCGCCGTCAGGTCGAGCTCGAACCCCTTGAGTTCCGCTGACGCCGCGTTGATCGTGCGGTTTTCGCGTCCCGTCGAGGTTCCCGGCGCCGGGACGTCGAGATCCTGCTGCATATCCTTATATTTCATCAGGAACGCCGCACCGTTCAGACGGACCCGACCGCCAGCGAACTCGGTCTTGAAGCCTGCTTCATAATTGTCGAGCGTTTCGGGATCATAAGGAATGGTCGCCGCGCCGATCGTCGCCGGACGCCCGTTGAAGCCGCCGCCCCGGTAGCCGCGCGACCACAGGGCATAGACCATCGCTTCGTCGGAAAGCTCGTAACGCAGCGAGACGCGCGGCGTGAATTTCTTCCAGCTCTCCTTCACCGGCGTCGCCATGACGATCGACCCCGGCAGCGTCGCGATGGGGTTCGCTTCGACCGTGGTGCCGTAGATAAGGACCGGCAGGTCGTTGACGATGCTGGACTTTCTGTCCTTGGTATAGCGCGCGCCGACGGTCAGCGTCAGCCTGTCGACAATCTCATAATCCCCCTCGCCATAAAGCGCCCAGGATTTGTTGGTCTGGGTGACGTCCTGCGCGCTGGTCAGCAGCGGCGGGCCGGCAAAGCCGATGTAATTCTTGAGATTGATCGTGTAGCGCGAATCCCACAGATAGGCGCCGAGCACGAAAGTCACCGGCCCCGACCCGCCCTTGGTCAAGCGCAGTTCGTTGGTCGTCTGGCGCCAGCGCGCAGGCCGGTCGGTGTGATACAGGGTCTGGGGCCCGGCATCGAAATCCTGATTGATCTCTTCGTCGGTTTTCAGCCAACCCAGGATATAGTCGACCTGCATGTCGGACCCAAGGTCATAGCTTGCCTTGGCAATCGCCATGTCGAGCTTGAACGACGCGTTGCGCTCCAGCCGCCCGTCGGACACGCTGACGTAGCGATCGCCCGAGGTCGGGACGCCCGGCGAAGGCGAACATTGGGCGTAAGCGACGCAGAACAGATCGGTCGGCCGGTTCACCGCCAGCAACTGGGGCGGATCCTGTTTGGTCTTTTGATGATCATAGCTCAGCTGGATGTCGAGATTGTCGGTCGGCTCGAACAGCAGCGCCCCGGAGATGGCGTAGAATTTGGACCGCTGCCCGTCCTGGTTCTGGAAGCTGTTGAAGACATAGCCATCGGACTTTTCATATGCGCCGCTGACCTTGACCGCGACATTCTCGGACAATCCGGTGCTGGCGACACCCTCGATCTTCCAGGTGTCGAACCGGCCATAGGTCAGCCGCGCCTTGCCGGTGAGGTCATAGGTCGGGCGCGAGCGGGCAAGGTTGATCACGCCGCCGGTGGCGTTGCGTCCGAACAGCGTGCCCTGCGGCCCGCGCAGCACCTCGACACGGTCGATGTCGATCGCCTTCAGCAAGCTTCCCGAGCTTTGACCGATATAAACGTCGTCGAACACCACGCCAACCGCGGGGTCGACCGATTTTTCGACGTCGGCGACCCCGATGCCGCGGATATAGACCGCGGCAACGCCGCCTGGTCCCTGCTGGGTATCGTCGATCACGATATTGGGCGACGAGTCGGCAAAATCGCGGACGTCGGAGTCGAAGCGGCGGTCGAGCTCGCCCGCCGACAGCGCGCTGATCGACGCGGGCACGTCCTGAATACTTTCTTCGCGCTTGCGCGCGGTGACGACGATTTCCTCAAGGGCGCCGGACGATGCCGCCGACGTTTCGCCGCTCGCCTCCTGCGCGCTCGCGGCCGATGCCGGACAGATTATCATTGCAGCGGTGGCGAGCAGGCTCGCGGTTTTGACGCGATCGGTCATGATCATTTCTCTCCCATCGACGGGCGTATGATTTTCTCGCGAATGCAGTGTGCGGGTATCGCGAGTCACGCTCCGAGGACAAATTGACGCACTTGCTTGCTTTCGACAAGCAAATTTTATCTGAGCTGGTTTTACGCTAAAAATATTCTTTCTATCACTATGATCTATCATCATATTTGTGGCTTAGGCCCCGTAGATATATATTGTTGCTTGTTCTCATCTAGTAAGTGTGTAACAAGATTCGCAACGATAATGACGAATTGGGAGAGTGCAGAATGGCAGGCCGACTGGACGGTAAGTCGGCGTTGATCTCGGGCGGCGCGAGCGGCCTGGGCGAAGCGCAAGCAATCCTTTACGCCCGCGAAGGCGCGTCGGTGCTGATCGGCGATGTGCAAGCAGAAAAAGGCCACGCCGTTGTCGCCGCGATCGAAAGCGAAGGCGGCAAAGCGGCCTTCATCCACCTCGACGTCAGCGATGCCGACAATTGGGGCAAAGCCGTTGCCGATGCGGTCGCGCGGTTCGGCAAGCTGACGACGCTGGTGAACAACGCCGGCATCTTCCACCCCGGCGGCATCGTCGACGAAACGCAGCAAGGCTGGGACCGCATGATCGCGATCAACCAGACCGCAGTGTTTCTGGGGATGAAAGCCGCCGCCCCTGCCCTGCTTGCCGCGGGCAATGCGGCCATCGTCAATATCAGCTCGCTCTACGGCCTGATCGGCAGCCCGAACGCAATTTCCTACCATGCGTCGAAAGCCGCGGTGCGCGTGATGGGCAAGGCCGGGGCGCTGGAATTCGCCAAGCAGGGCATTCGCGTCAACACCATCTTCCCCGGCCAGATCAAGACCCCGATCCTGGGCGACATCACCCCTGAACAGGATGCCGCGATCAAGGCGTCGATCCCGATGGGCATCGTCGGCGATCCGATGGATATCGCCTACGCCAGCCTCTACCTCGCCTCCGACGAGGCCAAATATGTATCGGGCGCCGAACTTTGGGTCGATGGCGCCTGGTACGCGGGGCAATGACACGGCTCGCGCGCAAGCAAGACGACAAGCACGACAACAAGCAGGAAAAGGGGACGGGTTACTGATGGCTTGGGATTTTTCAACCGACCCGGAATTTCAGGCCCAACTCGACTGGATGACCGCGTTCGTGCGTGAGGAGGTCGAGCCGCTGGACCTCGTGTTTCGCGGCCCGGCCGACCCATTCGACCCCGCGGGCAAGGCGCGCAAAATCATGCGGCCGCTTCAGAAAATCGTCCAGGATCGCGGCCTCTGGGCCTGTCATCTCGGCCCCGAACTCGGCGGCGCGGGATTCGGCCAGGTAAAGCTTGGGCTGATGAATGAAATCCTTGGACGCAGCAGGTTTGCCTCGGTGGTATTCGGCACCCAGGCTCCCGACACTGGCAATGCGGAAATCCTCGCGCGATTTGGCACCGCCGACCAGAAAGCCAGATATCTTCGGCCGCTGCTCGATGGCGACATCGTCTCCTGCTACTCGATGACCGAGCCGCAGGCCGGGGCCGATCCCGGCGAATTCACCTGCCAGGCGCGTCTCGACGGCGACGAATGGGTGATCGACGGCGAAAAATGGTTCGCCAGCCATGCCTGCATCGCCGAATTCCTGATCGTCATGGTCATTACCGACCCGGACGTTCCGGTCCATCAGGGCTCGACCATGCTTATCGTACCGCATGACACGCCGGGGCTGGAAATCGTGCGCAACACCGCGGTCGGGCCGAAGGACGAGATCGGCAGCGGCGTCCACGGCTATCTGCGCTTCACCAACTGCCGCGTTCCCGAGGCGAGCCGCCTCGGCCCCGTCGGCGAAGGGTTCAAGGTCGCACAGTCACGCCTTGGCGGCGGCCGCATCCATCATGCGATGCGCACCGTCGGCATGCTGAACAAGGCGATGGACTATATGACCGAGCGCGTCGTCAGCCGCACGACCAAGGGCGAACGGCTGGCCGACAAGCAGATGGTCCAGGAAAAGATCGCCGACAGCTACACGCAGATCCTGCAATTCCGCCTGCACGTGCTCTATGCCGCCTGGCTGCTCGACCGCGACAAAAGCTACACCCGCCCGGTGCGGCGCGAAATCAGCGCGATCAAGGCGGCGATGCCCGGGGTGCTCAAGGACGTCGTGTATCGCGCGCTTCATCTGCACGGCTCGCTGGGCATGTCGAACGAAACCCCGCTGATGGATATGTGGCAATATGTTCCCGAAATGGGGATCGTCGACGGCCCGACCGAGGTCCACAAGGTGGGCGTCGCCAAGGACATCTTGCGCGATGTCGTCCCGTTCGACGGGCCTTTCCCCAGCTATCATGTGCCGACGCGGCTCGCCGCCGCGCGCGAGAAATTTGCCGCCTTCCTCGATTGATGCGCGACGCCGCAAGGAGCCCGATATGACCGAAGCCACCGACCTCGCGCAGCGCCTCGACCGCGTCGAAAGCCGCTTTGCCATGCACGACCTGGTCAGCGATTATTGCCACGGGTTCGACAAGCACGACTGGGACCGCTTCAGCGCGATCTGGTGGCCCGACGCGGTGTGGGACATCGGCCCGCCCTTCGGCAAGTTTGAGGGGAGCGAAGGCATCGCGCATGTCACCAAGGATATTCTCTGGCCCGCCTGGCTCAACTCGATCCACTTCACCACCAATCTCGTCATCACTTTTGAAGGCAAGGACCGCGCAACCGGGGTGTGCGACGTCGACTGCATCGGCACCACGTCCGACGGACAGGCGCAGACCGTTGGCGCCAGCTATTTCGACCGTTTCGAACGCCGCGATGGCGTCTGGAAAATCGCACACCGCAAGGTCAAGATGTATCATTTCAACCCGTTGCCTGGCGTGACCTTGTCGGCGCCCGAATAGGAGAGTTTATGGCCTATCTCGACACCGACGACGGCGGGCGCGTCTATTACGAACATCACCGGGCCGCCAAATTGCCGATCGTGCTGATCCACGGCTGGGGCATGTCGGGCGACTATTGGGCCTCCGCGGTCGAAGCCCTGCTCGCCGAGGGGCATGGCGCCATCGTCGTCGATCATCGCGGCTGCGGCCGCTCCGACCGCGACTTTTCCGATATGTCCATCGATGCGATCGCGCGCGACGTCGCGGCGATCGTCGACCATTGCGGCGCATCGCGTGTCGTCCTCAACGGCTGGTCGCTGGGCGGCGCCGTCGCCGTGGCGGCGGCCGAACTGCTCAGGGAGCGCGTGGCCGGGCTGATCCTCACCTGCGGCGCATCGCCGCGCTATGTGCAGGGCGACGGCTTTCCGCACGGCGGGCTGCCGGAGGATGTGCTGGGAATCGGCGCCGCGATCACCGCCGACCGCCCCGGCTTTTTCCGCGCGCTGGCCGAAGGCGCCTCGGGCGAAGGCGCGAGCGACGCGATGATCGGCTGGGTCGAGCGCGGCTTCCTCGCCACCGGACCGCGCGCCAGCGACACCCTGTCGGGTCTTGCCACCCTCGACCAGCGCGACCTGCTCGCATCGTTTGCCTTTCCGGTGCTGTCGATCGGCGGCGCCAAGGACGTGATCGCCGATCCGGACATCGCCGGTTTCGCCGCAAACTGCGCGGCGCACGGCACCCTGCTCACGCTGGACACCGGCCATTCGCCCCAGCTGGAAAACCCTTCCGCCTATAATGCGGCGATACTCGACTTCACGAGGACCCTTGCCTGATGACCACCGCACCGCTCGACGATCTCGCCGCCCTGCTCGCGCCGCTCCACACGCCCTTCACGTGCAAGTCGCTGAAGGCGCCCAACCGATTCTGCATGGCGCCGATGTCGCGATATTTCGCGCCCGGCGGCGTTCTGACCGACGACGGCGCCGAATATTACCGCCGCCGCGCTGCCGCCGGAATCGGCACGATCATTACCGAAGGGACTGGCGTCGCCATCGACCATACGGTGGCCGCGGACACGGTGCCCTTGTTCGCGGGCGATAAACCGCTTGCGGGCTGGCAGGCAGCGGTCGATGCCGTCCACGCCGAAGGCGGCATGTTCGTGCCCCAGCTGTGGCACGTCGGCGGCTGCATCGATTTCAACTATCCCGATGCCCCGCATGCCGAGCTGGTCAGCCCGTCGGGCTTTGCTGGCCCCAACGTTCCCGGTGGCCGCGCGATGACCGATCGCGACATCGCGGACACCATCGCCGCTTTTGCCGAATCGGCGCGTGCGGCCAAGGCGATCGGCTGCGACGCGATCGAGCTGCACGGCGCGCATGGCTATATTTTCGACCAGTTCTTCTGGGACAAGACCAATCTGCGGACCGATCGCTACGGCGGCCCCGACATCGCCAATCGCGCGACCTTCGCCGCCGAGGTGGTCGCCGCATGCCGCGCCGCGGTGGGCGAGGATTTCGCCATCATCTTCCGCCTGTCGCAGTGGAAAACCTATGATTACGACGTCAAACTGGCGCGCGATCCGGACGAAATGCATCGCTGGCTCGATCCGCTGGTGCGCGCCGGCGTCGATATCTTCCACGCGTCGCAGCGGCGTTTCTGGGAAGCCGAATATGCCGGCGATCCCAAAAATTTCGGTGGCTGGATCAAGGAGGTCACGGGCAAGCCGGTGATCACGGTCGGGTCGGTGGGCATGGACCGCGACCTGATGGAGGATTTTGTCGAAGGCATTTCTTCGCCAATGCTGGGTCGGCTGGAGGATCTGGTCGCGATGTTCGAGCGCGGTGAATTCGACCTCGTCGCGCTCGGCCGCGTGCTCCTTGCCGATCCCAACTGGCTGGAGAAAGTGGAGCAGCGACGCACCGACGAACTGACATCCTACGACCGCACAACGGCGCTCAAACAATATGAGCATGGCTGACACCGGCGCCGCGCGGGGACACCCGGCGTAGGCCGGGCAGCAAGCCGATAAGGCGCTAGCCGCCCAGCGCCAGCCATAGCAGCAGCCGGGCCCGCCGCGCCTCGCCAACCGCGACCGCGGCGCGTTCGCCCGCACCGTCCGCTTGCCGCCGTGCATCGAGCACCGCCGACCAATCGACCAGCCCGGCCCGAAAGCGGCTTGCCGTCAAAGCATCGCTTCGCGCCAAAAGCGCCGCCTCTTGCGTTGCGGCCGCGACACGCGCGTCGGCAGCGGCAATCAATCGATAGGCCGATTCGGCATCGCCCAGCGCGTCGAACACCGCCGATCGATATTGCTGAAAGGCGAGCTTTTTGTCCGCCGCTGCGCCGTCGATCTCGGCCGAAATGCGGCCAAAGTCGAATAAAGGTCCGGCGATCGCGGCGGCGAGCGAGCCGATGATCGAATCGCCGTCGAACAGCTGACCTGGACTGAAGGCCAACAGGCCGAGCGTGCCGGACAGCGTCAGGCGCGGAAACCGCTGCGCCGCGGTTGCCGCCAGGTCGGCATCGGTCGCGGCCAGCCGCGCCGCTGCGGCAACAATATCGGGACGGCGGACCAGCAGATCCGACGGTAGCGCGGCCGCCGCGGACGGCAACTGCTGCGCGCTGACCGTCGTGGCCAGCTGCGCCTCGACCCAGCCGGCATCGCGTCCCGTCAGAGTCACCAGCCGGCCGATAATCGCCGCGCGCTCGTTCCCGATCGCCGCCAGGCGGCTCCGCGACGCGCTCGCCACGCTCTCGGCTCGCACGCGGTCGGCGCCGGGCGTCAGCCCGGCGTTTGCCCGGGCCGCGGCCAACGTGATCAACCGCTCTGCCGACTCCAGGTCGCGCGCCAGTGCAGCGGCACGGGCATCGAGGCTGCGCCAGTCGACGACCAGTGACGCCAGGTCGGCGATCAGGGCGATGCGGACGGCATCGGCGTCGGCGGTCGCGGCATCAAGACGCAACGACGCGGCGCGTTGTTCGGACCGCAAGCGACCGAAGATATCGGGATTCCACCGCGCACTGAGCGAAGCACCATAAGCCGTCTGATCGGGATCGATCGAAATGCCCGGCGGCAGGCTGGCCCCGAAACTGCCGGGATTGCTGCGGCTCGCCTCAATCGACGCCGACGCATCCAATTGCGGCGCCCTTTCGGCGCGGGCGCGGCGCGCGGCGGCGCGGGCGCGCTCGATCCGGGCCGCCGCCTCGCCCAGTGACGGCGCATCGGCGATCGCCGCCGATTGCAACGCCAGGAAGGCCGGATCTTCGCTCGGCAACAAGGCCGCCAGCGACCCCGCCTGCGCCGCGTCCGGTACATAGTTGAAATTTGCGGGCAAGACCGGCGGCGGGGTATCTATCTGCGGCGCAGGACCTGCCGCACATCCAGCCAGAAGCGCCGTGGCAAGAACAATGGCCGGCGTCCGCGTCATCGCTTGGCTCCGGCTGGCGCCTTGGCGGGAATGAAGGCATCGACCTGTTGCCCGACGCGGAATATGTCGCTGCCAGCGGGCAACGCATAAATGATCTGCATCACGCGCACATCGACGCGCTCGGCGGCGCTGTTGGTCAGCGAGCGTTTCGGGACGACCAGCGGCTCAGCGCGAACGAAGCGCGCGGCGACTTGGCGCTCGGCGGCCCCGCGCGGCGAGACAATCGCGTTCGACCCGAGCGCGACATCGGCCGCCTGATCCTCGTCGATATCGATGCGGACATGCAGCGGGCGCGTTTCGCCCATCCGGATATAGGGTTCGGTGCTGCCACCCTGCGGCCCGCCCGCCTGGACGAATTCGCCCGGCCGGATATTGACCGCCAAAATCTCGCCGGCGATCGGCGCGCGCACCGTCAGCCGTGACAGCTCGGTTCGTGCGCTGCCAGCCGCCGAACTCGCCGCGGCAAGACGCGCCCGCGCCAGCGCAAGGCGGCTTGTCGCCGCCGCTGCCTCGCCCTCTGCCCGCACCACTTCGGTCCGGCTGACCGCTTCAGCATCGTCAACCTGCCGGTACAGTGCGAGCTGGCGCTGCGCGGTAATGCGCGCCGCTTCGGCTTCCCCGATCGCCGCGCGCGCTTCGCCGATCGCGGCCTCCGCCTCGCGCAGCCGCGCGCGTACGGCGCGGTCATCGACCGTGAACAGCAGGTCGCCCCTGGCGACATAGACGCCAGGTTGCACATTCAACTGCATCACCAGCCCCGACAATGCGGTGCCCACATCGACGATCTCACTCGACGGTTCGACAACTCCTGCCCCGGCCACGCGCGCGCTCTTGGCCAGCGCGCCGGTCGCCCGCGGCGGTGTCTGTTGCGGCGGTTCGAGTTGCCGGTCGGGCAGGCCCGTCGCAATAAAGATCACCGCGATCACCAGCCCCAGCAGGGCGATCGCCGGCAGGATCTGGCGGGCAAAGTTGAGATTGGCAAAACGTCGGGTCATGGCGTCAATGGTCCTTCGGCATGTCGCGGCCGTCATGGGTGATCCGCCCGTCCTCGAGCACGAGGATACGGTCGGCGAGATCGAAGATGCGGTTATCGTGGGTGACGATGATCACCGATCGGTCGTCGGCGAGGGCAACCTCGCGCAGCAGATCCATCACCCGGCGCCCCGACCGCGCGTCGAGCGCCGCGGTCGGTTCGTCGCACACGATCAGCCGCGGCCGGTGGACCAACGCGCGCGCGATCGCGACGCGTTGCTGCTGGCCGCCCGACAATTGGTTGGGGAGCTTGTCGGCCTGATCGGCGATATTGAGCGCGGCGAGCAATTCGATCGCGCGCTCGCGTGCTTCGAGGCGGTCGATGCCCTGCGCGATCAGCGGCACCGCGGCATTGGACGCCGCGTCAATCGCCGGGATCAGATTATACTGCTGGAAAATGAAGCCGACATTGCGCAGCCGGAAATCGACCAGATCGCTGTCGCTGAGCCCATAGATGTCGGTGCCGAACAGCCGCACTTCACCCTCGGTCGGCCACAAGATGCCGCACATGATCGAAATCAGCGTCGTTTTGCCCGATCCCGATTCCCCGACCAGATAGGTCAGTTCACCCGCCCGCACGTCGAGATCGATGCCGTGCAGCACCCGGATCGTCTGTTGCCCCGCGGTAAAGTCGCGCGCGACGCCGCGCGTCGATATTGCGGCAACCGCGGTCGCCGCTGGCGTTTCGACGGCGCCGCTCAACGAAACACCGCCGCCGGTTCGGTCTTGAGCACCCGGCGAAGCGCGATCCATCCGGTCAAAGCGAGGATCACGGTGACCGCGACCAGGCTGATCAACGGCACCTGCCAGGGAATGTAGAAACCCTTGAATGTCGGATTGCTCGAAAAGCCCCAGATGAAGCCAACCGTGCCCAATACCCCGAGGCCGTAGCCGATCAGGCCGACCATCGCCGCCTGCGCCGCGACCATGCGGCGGATCTTCGCATTGTTCACCCCGATCGCCTTCAACGCGCCGAACTGCTTGATATTGTCGCGGATGAACAAGCTGAAGGTCAGGCCGACGATCGCTACCCCGACGACAAAGCCGAGCAGCACCGTGATCCCGAAATTGAGCGGGATGCCGGTGTTCTCGATAATGAAATTCACCCCGTCGCGCGCAAATTCGTCGCGGGTGCGGGCGCGTAGCCCGGTGTCCCGGGTGATCCGCGACGCCAACGCCTTCGCATCCACCCCCGGCGCGGCACCGACCAGCACAAAGCTCAACCGGTTGCGGGTGCCGGGTACAAAATTGAGGGCGCGGCTGTAGCGCGTGTAAAGCGTGACCTGGCTGGTAAAGCTGGGAATGGCATCGGCGACCCCCATGATCACCGCGCGCTGATCGTTCAACTCGAGCCGCTCGCCGACGGGATCATATCCTTCGGGAAAAAAACGCGTCGTTCCGACATCGTCGATGACCACCGCGTCCGGCCGCTCCAGCACATTGGTGGCACCCAAGGCCATCCGCCGCGGCAGTCCGATCAGCGTTGCATCGTCGACGCCAATGACCGACACCCCCTCAAGGTCGCCTTCCTTCGTGCGCACCGATGCCGCCGCGCGCAGGTGCGGCACCGCCCACTCGACACCGGCCACCGACCGCACCCGGTCCAGCGCCGTGGACGGCATCGGCAGATTGACGTCGGTCGTGCGGCTGACCGGGTCCATCACCCAAACGTCGGCCGAGGGAACATTGTAAACGCCGCTGGCGCCGCGCTCGATCAGGTTGACAAAGATCGTCAGCTGCTGGGTAATCAGCAGGGTGGAAAATGCGATGCCGAACAGCAGACCATAAAATTTGGTCGCGTCGCCGGTCAGCATTCGAATTGCGATCCAGACCATCGGGGGAGAGCCCTTTTTTCCTCACCGCTTGCAACCGTTCCTGTTTATGAACATTATTGAACGGTAGCGTATAAATGAACGGAAGCGTACAATTTGTCAATCACCCGAAAAACGAATCTCGGCCGTCCGGCCGATCTCGCCAAGCGCGAAGCCATTCTGGCCGCCGCAACCAGCGCGTTTTTCGAACATGGTTATGGCCCTACGGCGATCGAACAGATCGCCGCGGCGGCGGGGGTTTCAAAGGTCACGATCTACAATCATTTTTCGGACAAGCAGGGCCTGTTTACCGCTGCAATCGAGCGCGAATGTGAACGTATGCGCAGCCATTTCTCGATCGGGGGTCAGGAAACGGAAACGCTGCGCGACCGGTTGTTACATATCGGCTATGCAATGGTCGCGTTCTTGTCGCGGCCGGAGATGATACAGTTCGAGCGCCGCATTGCCGCTGAAACCGAGCGTCATCCCGAGATCGGCCTCGCCTTTCTGAACGCCGGACCACGGCGCATGAAGGCGACGCTGGCTGCATTTCTGGCCGCGATGGCCCAAACCGGCGCGCTGATAATTCCCAATTCCGATCTCGCTGCCGAACAGTTTGCGGCAATGTGCAAAGGCTTTGGCGATGTGGAACGGCGCTTCGGCGCGCCCCCGAGCGAACATTCGAAAAAGCAGAGAGTTGAGGCTGCCGTCGACGCGTTTTTGAAGATTTACGGTCGGGCTAGCTAAGGTCTGATGCGGTTGCGAGCCCGCGCTGCCCTTGATAGCATCACCGCATGGACAGGATCGAAACACAGGCCTCGGGCGGCTGCCAGTGCGGCGCGGTGCGCTATCATGTGACCGCGGTGCTCGACACCTCGCACATCTGCCATTGCCGGATGTGCCAGAAGGCGGCGGGCAATTTTTTTGCCGCCTTGATCGGCGTCCCGCGTGAAGCGATCACTTGGACGCGCGGCGAGCCTGCGACCTTCGCCAGTTCGGACAAGGCGGTGCGCGGCTTCTGCCGCGACTGCGGGACGCCGCTGCTTTACGATTATGCCGAAAGCAAACATATCAACCTGACGACCGGGTCGTTCGACGAGCCCGCGCGTTTTACGCCCAAGGTCCAGTTCGGCCTTGAAGGCCGCCTGCCCTGCTTCGCCGACCTGCCGCTGAAAGCCGAGGGGACGACCGAGGAAACGATGGCAGCCTATGTCGGTACGATCAAGGCGAGCAATCACCAGCACCCCGACCACGATACCGACCGCTGGCCGACCTGAGCCGCTGCGCATAGAAAACGCTGGCCGGTCGCCGCGTCTGTGATACTTTCTGTCTGGGCAGGGGGTATCGGCGATGGCGACGCAAGCGATCGAAGGCCGGGTGAGCGGCGCGCGCATAGGCTGGATCGTGGCGCTGATCGCGCTGTCGGTGCTGCTCAACTATGTCGATCGCGGTGCCATCGGGGTGGCAGCGCCGCTGATGAAGGACGAGCTTCAGCTTTCCGCGACGGGTTTCGGCATTGCGGTTTCGGCGTTCTTCTGGGTCTATGCGCCCGCCTGTCTGGTCGTCGGGTGGCTGTGCGACCGGTTCTGCGTTTACCGCGTCTTCGCGATCGGCGTCGCGATCTGGGCGATCAGCACCGCGCTCACCGGCTTTGTCGGCGGGCTCGCTTCGCTGATCCTGCTCCGACTGTTCCTAGGCCTTGGCGAAAGCATCGCTTTCCCGGGCAGCAGCAAGATTTTTGCCGCCGAAGTTCCGGTCGAACGCCGCGGTATCGCGAACGCCTCGGTCTCCGCCGCGATCGCCTTCGGCCCTGCCGCAGGGGTCTTGTTCGGCGGCGCGATCCTGGGCGAATGGGGGTGGCGGGCGGTATTCTGGATTTTCGGGCTCGGCACCCTGCTGTGGCTGATCCCCTGGCAGATCGTGTCGGCACCGCTGCGCGCCAAAAGCATCGCGGCGCCCGCCGCCGAACGCGTGCCGCTGGCGCGCCTGCTCCGCTTGCCGACCCTGTGGCGCGTCGGCGCGGCGCATTTCCTGTCCAACTACGGCTTCTACTTCCTGCTCGCCTGGCTGCCGCTCTACCTCGTGAAGACCGCGGGCTATACGATTGCCGAAATGACCTGGCTGACGACGCTGAGCTTCACGACGCAAGGGGTGGTCGCGCTCGCGGGCGGATGGATATCCGACCGGATGGTGGCGAACGGCAGCGACGAGGGCGAATTGCGGCGCCGGTTGATGATCGGCGGGCAGATTGCCATTGCTGCCGCCATCGCGGGAATCGGCGCGAGCGACAGCATCGCCCCGCTCGCCGCCTGGCTCGCGCTCGCCGGGTTCGGCGCGGGCCTGATCGCGACAAATTTGTTCGCCATCGGCCAGATTTTTGCTGGCCCGCGCGCGGCGGGCAGCTGGGTCGGGGTGCAGAACGCGCTCGGCAATGTGTCGGGGATTATCGGGCCGATCGTCACCGGGCTGATCGTCGATTATCTTGGCGGCTATACCTACGCCTTTGCCAGCGCGGCCATCCTCTCCGCGCTCGGCGCGCTGCTGTGGTGGAAGTTCATCCCCGCGATCCGTCCGGTCGCACTGTGATTCAGCCGCTGGCGAATCCTGTCGCCGACGCTTAGAGGCGGGGCGCAATTCCCAGCACCGGAGCGCCTGCCATGACCCCCACCGCCACCATCCTGCTGCTCGGTTCGGGCGAGCTCGGCCGCGAATTCGTCATTTCGGCGAAACGATTGGGGTGCCGCGTCGTCGCCTGCGACAGCTACGACGGCGCCCCCGCGATGCAGGTCGCCGATGCGTTCGAAGTCTTCTCGATGCTCGACGGCGACGCGCTGCGCGCAGCGATCGACAAGCACCGGCCCGACCATATCGTCCCCGAAGTCGAGGCGATCCGCACCGAAGTGCTGGCGGATGTCGAGGCCGCGGGGTTCCACGTCGTTCCGTCGGCGCGCGCGGCGCAGCTGACGATGAACCGCGATGCGATCCGCGACCTCGCCGCCAGCGAACTCGGCCTTGCCACCTCGACTTTCGAATATGCCGAAACGCGCGAAGCGCTGCACGCCGCCGCGGCGCGCATCGGCTTTCCGCTGGTGGTCAAACCGGTAATGTCGTCGTCGGGCAAGGGGCAGAGCACCGTTCAGGATGCGGATGGCATCGACGCCGCATGGGATTATGCCGCCGCCGGGATGCGCGGCGACCGGCTGCGCGTGATTGCCGAGGCGTTCATCGACTTCGATTACGAGATCACCCTGCTGACCGTACGCCATAAAAATGGCGTCAGCTTTTGCCCGCCGATCGGCCATCGCCAGGAACGCGGCGATTATCGCGAAAGCTGGCAACCCGCCGCGATGTCGGACGCGGCGCTCGCCAGCGCGCAGGATATGGCGACCAAGGTCGTCGATGCGCTGGGCGGGCACGGCATTTTCGGGGTCGAGTTTTTCGTCAAGGGCGATGGGGTGATCTTCTCCGAACTCAGCCCGCGCCCGCACGACACCGGCATGGTGACGCTGATCTCGCAGTCGCTGTCCGAATTCGACCTCCACGCCCGCGCCATCCTCGGCCTGCCGATTCCTGCGATAGCGGTTCCCGATGCCAGCGCGAGCGCGGTGCTGCTCGCCGACCGCGACGCAAGCGATTTTGCGATCGGCGGCCTAGCCGACGCGCTCACCCCGCCCAACCCCCAAACCGCGATCGACGCCCGCATCTTCGGCAAGCCGGTCACCCGCCCGTATCGCCGCATGGGCGTCGCCCTCGCCCGCGTCGCGGGCGGCACGACCGACGAAGCGCGCGCGGCGGCGGTCGCCGCGGCGGCCAGGCTGTCCATCGACTATCACGACTGACGCGTTAGATGGAGGCATGGCCGAACGCCCTCCCCCGCTGCGGCGCTGGCTGACGATTGCTGTCCTGCTGGCGATCGTCGTCGGGGTACCGCTGATCTTTCGCGAAGAATTTATCGCGATCAGCGACCGGGTGCTGGCGGCGGCCGACGAACGTCCCTTTGCCGCCGCGGCGCTGATCGTCGGCGCGCTGACGCTCGACGTCGTCCTGCCGGTGCCGAACGGGGTAACCAATACGCTGGCGGGCGCCGCCTTCGGCTTTGCCGTCGGCACATTGGTCATCTGGCTGGGACTGATGGGCGGCAGCATCGCGGGATATGCGCTCGGCCGCTGGGCGGCACGCCCGCTCGCAGCACGGCTGTTTGGCGCTGATGACTTGGAGCGCGCACACAGGTTGGCCGAACGCGCGGGGCCGGTCGCGCTGATCGTATCGCGCCCGGTGCCGATCCTCTGCGAGGCGACCCCGATCGCCGCTGGCATCGCCGGCATGGAAATTGGCCGGTTCCTGTTCGCCGTCGCGCTCGGCAATCTGGGGGTCGGCGTCGTCTATGCCGCAATCGGCGCTGCAGCGGTTCAGCGGACGTCGACCGAATTGCTGATGCTGGGGGCGATCGGCGTGCCGCTTGCCGCATGGCTTGGCTGGCAGGCGATCGAACGGTGGCGCAAAGGGAGTGAGACGAAAGAGGGAACAGCGCGCTAGGCCGCCCGCACCGCCGCTGCTACACCGCCGCCATGTCGGACAAGAATCATCTCTATCTGGTCGATGGCTCCAGCTACATCTTCCGCGCCTATCATCGCCTGCCGCCGCTGACGAACCCGCACGGGGTGCCGGTCGGCGCGGTCTATGGCTACACGACGATGTTGTGGAAGCTGGCGAAGGACTTGCACGACGCCGACGGGCCGACCCATCTGGCGGTCATCCTCGACCATAGCAGCAAGTCGTTCCGCAACGATATTTACGACCAGTATAAGGCGAACCGGCCCGAGCCGCCCGAGGATCTGCGCCCGCAATTCCCGCTGATCCGCGACGCGACGCGCGCCTTTTCGCTGCCGTGTATCGAGACCGAGGGGTTCGAGGCCGACGACCTGATCGCGAGCTACACCGAAGCCGCTGTCGCCGCGGGGTGGGACGTCACCATCGTGTCGTCGGACAAGGATCTGATGCAGCTCATCCGCGAGCCTGTAGACGGTCCGCAGGTCGACATGCTCGACACGATGAAGAATGTCCGGCTGGGGCTGGCAGCGGTCGACGAGAAGTTCGGGGTCACCCCCGATCTCGTCGGCGACGTGCTGGCGCTGATGGGCGACAGCGTCGACAATGTCCCCGGGGTGCGCGGGGTCGGACCGAAGACCGCGACCAAGCTGATCGTCGAATATGGCGATCTGGAAAAAGCGCTCGCGGGCGCCGAGACGATGAAGGCGTCGAAGCTGCGCGACAATCTGATCGAACATGCCGATATGGCGCGATTGTCGCGGGTGCTGGTCGAATTGAAGCGCGACTGCCCGCTGCCCGATGCGCTCGATGACCTCAAGCTTGGAGCGATCCCGCCGCTGCCGCTCAAGACCTTCCTCGACGAGCATGGCTTCCGCTCGCTATCGGCCAAGCTCGACCTTGGCGGCACCCCAGGTGGCCCGCCGACCTTCCCGCGCGCGGGTGCTGCGCCCGCGGTCAACGATGACACTGCGCCATCGACCCCGGCGCTTCCTCCGATGCCGCCGATCGACCGCTCAGCCTATGCATGCGTGACGACGCTCGACGCGCTCGACCGCTGGATCGCCGACGCCCGGGCCGCGCATGTCGTCGCGGTCGACACCGAAACCGCCAGCCTCGACAGCGTCACGGGACGGCTGGTCGGGGTCAGCCTGGCCACCGCGCCCGGCAAGGCCTGTTACATTCCGCTCGGTCATGGCGGCACCGATATGTTTGCCGAAAAGCCCGAACAGACTGCGATGGACGCGGCGCTCGATCGGTTGCGCACCCTATTCGCCGACGATGCGGTGTTGAAGGTCGGGCACAACCTCAAATATGACATCGGCGTGCTCGCGCAGCATGACGTCGTCATCGCGCCCTATGACGACACGCTGGTGATGAGCTTTGCGCTCGACGCGGGCAAGCACCAGCATGGACTCGACGAGCTTGCCAAGCTGCACCTCGATCACACCTGCCTTACCTTCAAGGAGATGTGCGGCACCGGCAAATCGCAGATCAGCTTTGCCGAGGTTCAGCTGGATCGCGCGACCGAATATGCCGCCGAGGATGCCGATGTCGCGCTGCGGCTGTGGAAGCTGCTCAAGCTGCGCCTGCCGATCGAGGGCGGGACGCGGGTGTACGAGATGGTCGACCGGCCGCTTGCCTCGATTGTCGAGGGCATGGAGCGCGCCGGAATCATGGTCAACCGCGACTATCTGGCCAAGCTGTCGAGCGAATTCGCAACCGAAATGCTGCGGATCGAAGGCGAAATCCACGAACTTGCGGGCCAGCCGTTCGCGATCGGCAGCCCGAAGCAGCTCGGCGAAATCCTGTTCGACAAGCTCGGCCTGAAGGGTGGACGCAAGGGCAAGTCGGGCGACTGGTCGACCGACCAGAATGAGCTTGAACGCCTCGAACGCGACGGGGTGCCGATCGCGCGCAAGATATTGGAATGGCGCCAGCTCGCCAAGCTGAAATCCACCTATACCGACGCCTTGCAGCAACAGATCAATCCCACGACCGGGCGCGTCCACACCAGTTACAGCCTGGTCGGTGCGCAGACCGGGCGACTGTCGTCGACCGACCCGAACCTGCAGAATATCCCGATCCGCACCGAGACCGGCCGCCAGATCCGCGACGCCTTTATCGCGGCGCCGGGCCATGTCCTGATTGCCGCCGACTATAGCCAGATCGAGCTGCGCCTCGCCGCGCACATGGCCGATGTTCCCGAACTGAAAGAGGCGTTTGCGCAGGGGCAGGACATCCACGCCGCGACCGCGATCGAACTGTTCGGCGAAAGCAATCGCGACACGCGCGGCAAGGCGAAGACGGTGAATTTCTCGATTCTCTACGGCATTTCGCGCTGGGGGCTGGCGGGACGTCTCGAGATCACCCCCGACGAGGCGCAAGCGCTGATCGCGCGCTATTTCGAACGCTTCCCCGGAATTTCCGACTATATCACCGACACGCTCGAAAGCGCGCGCGCGACGGGGTACACCGAAACCTTGTTCGGGCGCAAAACCTGGTTCCCGCGGATCAAGGCGGCGAGCCAGAACGAACGCGCGGGCAGCGAACGCGCCGCGATCAACGCACCCATCCAGGGCACAAGCGCCGACCTGATCAAGCGCGCGATGGCGCGGATGCCCGCGGCGCTCGCCGATGCCGGGCTGTCCGACGTCAGGATGCTGCTGCAGGTGCATGACGAACTGGTGTTCGAGGCACCGGAGAGCCAGGCCGAGGCGGCGGGCGCGGTGATCCGCACGGTGATGATGGGCGCCGCGGAACCGGCCTTGACGCTGTCGGTCCCGCTGGAAGTCGAGATCGGCATCGGCAAAAGCTGGGGCGAAGCGCATTGATCGCCGCGCTGCTGTTCGTCGCGGTCCTCGCTGCCGATCCCGTCGCTGCGCCAGCTCCAACCATCACCAAGGCGCTCGCACCGATTGCCGACACCGACGTGCGCGAATTTGTGGCCATCGCGGGGCGCAAGGTCGCCGGACGTCCAGTAGGAGGGCCGATCGCCAGCGCCGACAAAGTGCTGCTGATCGCGCGCGACGACAAGGGGTTTCCGGTGGTGGCGGTCAGTGCAGGATTTCCTGCGCGCCAGTCCTTGCCCGCCCCGCCACAAGGCACCCTGGCCGTCGTCCGGCTGCGCCAGCGCTATGAAACGCCGGTCCCCGGTCCCAGCGCCAGCGATCTGGCCTTTGTCGCCCAGCACCGCCTGCCGCTGTTCGTGATCGGCGAGTGGGCGCGTCCGGCACCGATGTGGGAGGTTGCGTGGATCGACGATGCCGTCCGCTTTCGCACGATCGGCGAAGTCGGCGAAATCGGTCCCTGGCAGGACTGAACGACGCCCCGGTGCGCCGCGCCGACAGCACCGCTCTTTCGCCGCTGTAACTTTCGTTCTATGACAATCCGAAGACATTCGGCTGGCGACACTATGACAGCCAGCAACAAAGGGTTCTCATGAGCAAATTCCAGCCCGTCGCGCAGGCGCCGGTCCGTATCCAGCAGAATATCCTGGCGCGCGGCGAACGGCGCCTGCTTAACTGGATATGTCCGCGGCTGCCGCACTGGACGACCCCCGACCAGCTCACGGCGCTGGGCTTTGTCGGCGCCGTCATGGTCGCGGCGGGCTATCTGCTCAGCTGGATCGACAGCGAATGGCTAGGGCTGTGCCTCGCGGGCTATATCGTCAACTGGTTCGGCGATTCGCTGGACGGCAGCCTGGCGCGCTGGCGCGGCATCGAGCGCCCCAATTACGGCTATTTTGTCGATCACAGCGTTGACGCGCTTGCGACCCTGCTGATGGTCAGCGCGATCGGCATGAGCCCCTATATGCGCTTCGACGTCGCGCTGATGGCGGTCATCGGTTATTTTCTGCTGTCGATCCACACCTTCATCGCCGCCAAGGTCGTCGGCGAATTTCGCCTGTCCTATATGGCAGGGGGTCCTACCGAATTGCGCCTCATGTTGATGGCGATGACCATCGCCATGCCGATCGTTGGCGGCGGCGACATAGGCGGCACCAATTTCTCGGCCTTCGACCTGTTCGCGCTGGTCGTATCGAGCATTCTGGTGACGCTGTTTATCGTCCAGACGTCGGCGACCGCCCGGATGCTGCGCCGCCGCGGCGGCTAATAAAGCTTAGGGCCGGAGCCGCGCCTGCGCATAGGTGCCGAGCAACCGCAGCGATTTGGTCTGGAAGTCCAGCTCCTCGAGCGCACGGTCGATCCGTTCGTCACCCGGCGCACCGACGATGTCGGCATAAAATTGCGTCGCCGCAAAGCTGCCACCGGTCTGATAGCTCTCCAGCTTCGTCATATTGACGCCGTTGGTCGCAAAGCCGCCGAGCGCCTTGTAGAGTGCGGCGGGGATATTCTTCACCTCGAACATGAAGGTCGTCATCACCGGCCCCTCGATCGCCCCGAAATCGGCGAGCGGTTCGCGCGCCAGCACTACGAAGCGCGTCATATTATGGTCGGCATCCTCCATCCCGGTGCCGTGCAGCGTCAACCCATAAAGCTCTGCGGCATGCGGCGGCGCCAGCGCGGCCAGCCCGATCTCGTCGCTGTCCGCGACCCACGCCGCGGCGCCCGCTGTGTCGCTGTGCGCGACCGGCGCGATATTGTTGGCGCGCAGCCAGTGGCGGCACTGGCCCAGCGCCTGTTCGTGGCTCATCGCGCGCGTGATCGGGCCAAGATCGCGGCTCATCAGGCCGTAACGGATCGGCAGGAAATGCTCGCCGACGATCGACAGCCCGGATTCGGGCAGCAGGAAATGGATGTCGGCGACGCGCCCGTGCAGGCTGTTTTCGATCGGGATGATTGCGCGGTCGACCTTGCCGTCGCGGACGACGTCGATTGCGTCCTGAAAGGCATAACAGGGCAGCGGCAGCGAATCCGGGTCATATTCGCGCGCGGCCAAGTCGCTGTTGGCCCCGGGGGCGCCCTGAAACGCCAGCCCGCGTGCTGGATCGGCAAGCGCCAACGCCCGCATTTTGTCGACCAGATGCTGCGCGGAAGCCGAATAACTGCCCATGACTGCCTTCCCAGGGTGGAGCCGCGGCGCATAGCCGCCAAGCCGCATGCGCGCAACCGGCGCATCTGGTCGCGGTCCCCGATTCCTCCCCTTGCGCCGCCGTCGCCGCGCCAGTAAGGGAGCGTCCAAATCAGATATGCGCGCCGCACGGACGCGCCAGCTAACGGGGCTCAAAGAGCATGGACAATCGCAACAACACTATTGCCGGATGGGTTTTGTTCGCCGGCATTTGCGCGCTGGGCCTGACCATCGGTTCGAGCATGTTGTTCGCGGGTCACAATCCGGAAAAGCCCGGTTTCCCGATCGAAGACGCCGAAGCCGGCGCCGGCGGCGCAGCCGCCGTGCCGATCGCCAACCTGCTCGCCGCCGCCGATCCGGTGAAGGGCGAGGCGGTGTTCGCGAAATGCGCCGCGTGCCACACGATTGCCTCGGGCGGCGCCAACGGCATCGGCCCGAATCTGTGGGGCGCCCTCGGCAAGGCACACGGCCATGTCGCGGGCTTCGCCTATTCGGACGCACTGAAGGGCGTTCCCGGCAACTGGGATTTCGAAGGCATGGACGCCTGGCTCGCCAGCCCGCGCAAATATGCGCCGGGGACCAAGATGTCGTTCGCGGGCCTCAGCAGCGCCGAAGATCGCGCCAACCTGATCGTGTACATGAACAGCCAGGGTTCGAATCTGCCCCTGCCCGCTCCCGAAGCCGCCGCACCCGCCGAAGGCGGCGCCCCGGCGGAGGGCGAGGCCGCTGCCCCAGCCGCCGACGCCGCCGCTGCGCCGGCCGCCGATGCGGCGGCAGCAGCCCCCGCTCCGGCCGCAGCCAAGAAATAATGCGGATCGCGCCCGTCCTGCTGGCGGGCGCCTTGGCCCTCGCCGGTTGCGGCAAGAGCGAAACCCCAGCCGCCGATAGGGCGAGCGCCGATGCCGCGCCCGCAGCCGTGGTCGCACCGACCGCGGCGATGGGCGAGCAGGTGTTCAAACGCTGCGTCGCCTGTCACACGGTCGACAAGGGCGGCCGCAACGGCATCGGGCCCAATCTGCACGGCGTCGTCGGCGCGGCGGTCGCCGCGAAGCCCGATTTCTCCTACTCGGGCGCGATGAAGGCCAAGGGCGGCACTTGGGACGAAGCCGCGCTCGACACCTATCTCGAAGCGCCGATGAAGGCGGTCCCCGGCACGCGAATGGCATTTGCCGGGGTTATCGACGCCGCGGACCGCAAGGCGCTGATCCTGTATCTGGAAGCGGAGTCAAAATAGCGCCCTTCCCCCTTGATGGGGGAAGGATACGCAGCCTTATCGCGCAGCGATTAGGCGAAGTTGGATGGGGGTGATGGTGCGTCCTCGCGCCGTCATCTCAGGCCGAGAGCACACCCCCTCCGCTGCGACTAAGCCAGCAAGCTGGCAAGTCTCGCAGCCTCCCCCATCAAGGGGGAAGGGAATAATCACCCCTGCTCTTCAATATTCGCGTAGAAATCCTGGACGATCTGCCACGCCTCCTCGGCGGTCTCGACAAATTTGAACAGCCCTCGGTCGCGCGCGCTCACCACGCCCTCTTCGACCAGCGCCTCGAAATTGACGACGCGTTCCCAGAACTCCCGGCCGAACAGCACGATCGGGATCGGCTTGATCTTGCCGGTCTGGATCAGCGTCAGCAGTTCGAACATCTCGTCAAAGGTGCCGAAGCCGCCCGGAAACACGCACACCGCGCGGGCGCGGAGCAGGAAGTGCATCTTGCGCAGGGCGAAATAGTGAAACTGGAAACTCAGCGACGGGGTGACAAAGCGGTTCGGCGCCTGCTCGTGCGGCAGCACGATGTTCAGCCCGACCGATTCCTTGCCGACATCGTCGGCGCCGCGATTCGCCGCTTCCATGATCGACGGGCCGCCGCCCGAGCAGACGACGAAATGGCGGCAGCCATTTTCGTCGGGCGGTACTTGGCTGGCGAGCCGCGCCAGCTTGCGCGCCTCTTCATAATATTTCGCCTTGGCTTTCAGGCGGCGCGCGATGTTGCGCTGAACATCGTCGGTCGCCGCGGCTTCGAGCGCGTCGGCCTCCGCCGGCTCGGGAATGCGTGCCGAGCCATAAATGACGAGCATCGATTCGATCTTTGCCTCGTCGAGCAGCAGTTCGGGCTTGAGCAATTCCAGCTGGAATCGCACCGGGCGCAAATCTTCGCGCAGCAGGAAGTCGGTGTCCTGAAACGCCAGCTTGTACGCGGCGCTCGCGGTCTGCGGGGTGGTGGTCGCCTGCTTGGCGAACCGCGCGTCGTCCTTGGCTTTGTGGAAACGCGAACGATGGGGTTGTTTATCTTCTGCCATTGAACAGCGGCTAGCCGTTCGGCGTGCCTTTGCCAAGACGCGCTTGTGTCAGCGGCAGTAGCCGTTGCCACTCATGTCGAAATGAAAGTGATTATAGTGCGCCGCATTATAGTCCGGCCCGAGCACCGTGCCGAAGCGGCGGCAGCCCGATTTGTGTAGCGCGCGCAGGAATTCCTGCGACGCCTTGTCGCCCTTCCACCCGCCGTCGAGCATGATGCGGCGTCCGTCGGCCAGCACAAAGCCCGACACATCGACCGCGTTCGAATAGGCATGCTGCGACAAACGGCCCGACCGTCCGCCATAGATGTTGCGGCAGCTGTAGGTGCCAAAGGTCTCGATCTTGACGACCTCCTGCCCGAAATATTTCCGCGCCGCGGGCTTCACCGCAAACTGCGCCCAGCCCGCGAAGCTCTTGGCCAACGGACAGGTCATTGCGCCGAGGTTGGTGGTCGGGGTGCCGATGTCGAGCAATTTGACCGAATCGATCGAGCTACACCCGCCGCCATGATCCTGATTGGCGAGCGGGGTAAAGCGCACCCCCGCCTGCTTCAGGTCGAATGCGCATTGCTGCGCTTCGGCACTTGTGAACGACGGCGTCGGCGCGACTTGCGGCCGCTTCGGCGCGCTGGCGCTCGGGCGCTTGGTATCGCCGCGCTTCATCACATCGGGGCTGCCGAAACAGGCCGACAGCGCCAGCGCCGCGGTCGCGGCAATCAATATCCGGGGCTGCAAGAAGGGCGCAATCGGCATGGCGTCAAAATACCGACAAGATGGTTAACAAGCTCTTTAGACTTGCTTCGGCTCACCCGAAATTTCGCGCGGACCACGCATTTTGTTTGACAGCCCGCGTCTCCGCCCTAAACGCGGCGCCGGGCCACGCGGTCCCAACGCCGCGCGAGCTCTCTGCAAGGAGAGACTATGATGATTGAAGTGCCGACACCCGAATTGCGCCCTGCGCGCCCGTTTTTCTCTTCCGGACCCTGCGCCAAGCCGCCGGTCTGGTCCCCCGAAAAGCTCCAAACCGAATCGCTGGGCCGCTCGCACCGCGCCAAGATCGGCAAGACGCGCCTTGCCCTTTGCATCGACCTGATGCGCGAGATGCTGCAACTTCCCGATACGCACCGCATCGGCATCGTGCCCGGATCGGACACTGGCGCCTTTGAAATGGCGATGTGGACGATGCTCGGCGCACGTCCCGTCACGACGCTCGCTTGGGAGAGCTTCGGTGAGGGCTGGGTGACTGATGCCGCGAAGCAGCTCAAACTCGACCCGACCGTTATCCGCGCCGACTATGGCGCGCTGCCCGACCTGACCAAAGTCGACTGGTCGAACGACGTCCTCTTCACCTGGAATGGCACGACCAGCGGTGTCCGCGTCCCGAACGGCGACTGGATCGCCGCCGACCGCGAGGGGTTGAGCTTTGCCGACGCGACCAGCGCGGTGTTCGCCTACGACCTGCCGTGGGACAAGATCGACGTCGCGACCTTCAGCTGGCAGAAAGTGCTTGGCGGCGAAGGCGGTCATGGCGTGCTGATCCTCGGCCCGCGCGCCGTCGAACGCCTCGAAACCCATACCCCCGCCTGGCCGCTGCCGAAGGTCTTCCGCCTCGTCAGCAAGGGCGCGCTGACCGAAGGCGTGTTCAAGGGTGAGACGATCAACACCCCGTCGATGCTGGCGGTCGAGGATGCGATCTTCGCGCTCGAATGGGCAAAGTCGCTCGGCGGTCTCGACGGGCTAAAGGCGCGCAGCGATGCGAACGCCGCGGCGCTCGACAAGATCGTTGCCGAGCGCGACTGGCTCAGCCACCTCGCCGCCGATCCCGCCAGCCGCTCGAAGACTTCGGTCTGCTTGTCGGTCGCCGGTGCGGACGAGGGCTTCATCAAGAAGTTCGCGGGGCTGCTCGAAGCCGAAGGCGCGGCCTATGACATCGCGGGCTACCGCGACGCACCGCCAGGGCTGCGCATCTGGTGCGGCGCGACCGTCGACACCGCCGATATCGAAGCACTCGGCCCGTGGCTCGACTGGGCCTACGAAACCCTCTCCGCGTAACAAATTTTCGTCCTCCCCGCGAAAGCGGGGACCCAGAGCGTGCGTGGGCCAACCCCACACTGGGTTCCCGCTTTCGCGGGAATGACGAGGTTAAAGGAATAGCGAAATGACCGCACCCAAAGTTCTGATTTCCGACAAAATGGACCCCAAAGCCGCTGCCATCTTCAAAGAACGCGGCATCGAGGTCGACGTCATCACCGGCAAGAGCAAGGACGAGCTGATCGCCATGATCGGTGCTTATGACGGGCTCGCGATCCGCTCGGCGACCAAAGTCACCGCCGACGTCCTCGCCGCCGCGACCAACCTGAAGGTCGTCGGCCGCGCCGGGATCGGCGTCGATAACGTCGATATTCCCGAGGCGTCGAAGAAGGGCGTCATCGTGATGAACACCCCCTTCGGCAACAGCATCACCACCGCCGAACATGCGATCGCGATGATGTTCGCCCTCGCGCGCCAGATCCCCGAGGCCAATGCGGGAACGCAGGCGGGCAAATGGCCGAAGAACGACTTCATGGGGGTCGAGCTGACGTCAAAGACGCTCGGCCTGATCGGCTGCGGCAATATCGGCAGCATCGTCGCCGAGCGCGCCCTCGGCCTGCGCATGAAGGTCGTCGCCTTCGACCCCTTCCTGACCCCCGAGCGCGCGATCGAGCTTGGCGTCGAAAAGGCCGATCTCGACACCCTGCTCGCCAAGGCAGACTTCATCACGCTGCACACGCCGCTCACCGACCAGACGCGCAATATCCTGTCGAGGGAAAATATCGCCAAGGCCAAGCAGGGCGTGCGCATCATCAACTGCGCGCGCGGCGGTCTGATCGACGAAGCGGCGCTGAAGGACGCGCTGGAATCGGGTCATGTGGCGGGCGCCGCGCTTGATGTGTTTGCGCAAGAACCGCCTGCCGCCGATCATCCGCTGTTCAGCGCGCCGAACTTCATCTGCACGCCCCATTTGGGCGCGTCGACCGACGAGGCGCAGGTCAACGTCGCGATCCAGGTGGCCGAACAGATTTCGGATTACCTGCTCACCGGGGGCATCACCAACGCACTGAATGTGCCCAGCCTGTCGGCCGAGGAAGCCCCGAAGCTGCGCCCTTATATGAGCCTCGCCGAACAGCTCGGCAGCCTCGTCGGCCAGCTCGCGCACGACAATCTCACCACCATCTCGGTCGAGGTCGAGGGCGCGGCGGCCGAGCTGAACCTCAAGCCGATCACCGCTGCGGTGCTGACCGGGCTGATGCGGCGCTATTCGGACAGCGTGAACATGGTCAATGCCCCGCACCTCGCGCGCGAACGCGGGCTCGACGTTCGCGAAGTGCGTCACGACCGCGACGGCGATTATCACACGCTAGTGCGGGTGACCGTCGCCACCGAAGCGGGCGACCGCTCGGTCGCGGGCACATTGTTCAGCAACGGCGACCCGCGCCTGGTCGAAATGTTCGGGATCAAGGTCGAGGCCGATCTCGACGGCCACATGCTCTATATCGTCAACGAGGACGCCCCGGGCTTCATCGGCCGCATCGGCACCGCTTTGGGCGAAGCCGGACTCAACATCGGAACCTTCCACCTCGGCCGCCGCGCTGCGGGCGGGGAAGCGGTGCTGTTGCTGTCGCTCGATTCGCCGATGCCCGAGCCTTTGCTGTGGCAGCTGTGCCAGCTGCCGGGGGTGAAGACGGTGAAGGGGCTGAAGTTCTGAGCAAGCCAGTCCCCCTCCCGCTTGCGGGAGGGGTTAGGGGAGGGCATGTCGAGGGTGGCTCTGTTCTGAAACAGGCCCTCCCCCGACCCCTCCCGCAAGCGGGAGGGGAGACTTGTTGAACTCCCCTCTCCACCCGCCTAAAGGCCGCACCATGCCCCGCACCCCTGCCCTGCTGCCCGAAGGCCTGCGCGACCGCCTGCCCCAACAGGCGGAAGCCGCGTCGCGCGTGACCCGCGCGCTTGTCGACGCGATGCGCGCGCATGGTTATGGCCGGGTGTCGCCGCCGCTCGCCGAGTTTCGCGAAACGCTGGGCGGCGACGACGACCGCGCGACCCGCGACCTGCTCCGTTTTACCGATCCGGTGTCGCAACGCACGCTGGCGCTGCGCCCCGACATCACGCGGCAGGTCGGCCGTATCGCGACCTCGCTGCTCGCGCATGCCCCTCGCCCGCTGCGTCTCTGCTACGCCGGGCAAGTCGTGAAACTCCGCGCCAGCCAGCTGCGCCCGGCGCGCGAAATGCTCCAGGTAGGCGCCGAACTGATCGGCAGCGACAGCGTCGCCGCGGCGCGCGAGATCGTCACCGTCGCGATCGATGCGCTGGAGGCGGCGGGCATCGGCCCGGTGACGATCGATTTCACCTTGCCCGACGTCGTCGATATGCTCGCAAATGGGCCACTACCCGTCGCGACCGATATCCAGCAGCTGCGCGACGAACTCGACGCCAAGGACGCCGGGGCGCTGACCCGGATCGGCGCCGCCGCCTATCTGCCCCTGCTTCGCGCCACCGGTCCCTTCGATCAGGCGATCGCCGACCTGCGCGCTTTTGACACGTCGGGCGTGCTGCGCACGCGCATCGATGCGCTGGAAGCCATTGCGGCGCCAGTGCGCGACCGCGTGACGCTGACCCTCGATCCGACCGAGCGTCACGGCTTTGCGTACCAAAGCTGGTTCGGGTTCCAGATCTTCGTTCCGGGTCAGGGCGACGCGGTCGGGCGCGGCGGCGGTTATGCGATCCCGATGGGCGAACAGGAAGAGGCCGCGGTCGGCTTCTCGCTGTATCCCGATCCGCTGATCGACGCAGGGCTTGGCGCCGAAGACGACGCTGAACGCCGTATCTTCCTGCCGCTCGGTCACGATCCGTCGCTCGCCGCCAGCCTGCGCGCCGATGACTGGCAGACGGTCGCGGCGTTGTCCGACACGGATGATGCGCGGGCGCTGGGCTGTGGTTGGCGGCTTGGGAGCGACGGGCCGGTCGAGGCCTGAGGCATCCTTCAAATCCGTTCGTGTCGAGCGAAGTCGAGACACCTGATCGCTTGGACAGCCCCAACGTATCTCGACTTCGCTCGATACGAACTGGTTCTAAAAGCCCAGCCTAGAAATCCGAAACGCCGAACCGCGGCACCCCCTGATTGACCCCCGGCGGATCGAGCACGGTCACGTCGAGCACCACCGGCTCGCCGATCCAATGCGCCAGAGTCGTATGATCCGCCAGATCGTCGTCCGTCAGCGGATGCACCAGCGCACGCAGGCCGGTCGCCTCGATCGCCGCGACCACAGCCGCCTGCGAACGCGCCAGAAAATGCACTTCATATTGCGCAATCGGATGCGGCCCCGCGGCACCGTCGGTCATCGCCCCAACGAACAGGATCGCGGGATCCTGCCCAAAGCGGTCGCGCAATGCCGCGGCGGCGGGGCGATCTGCGGGGTCGTAATAGATATGGGCGTGATAGGGGGCGTCAGGGTTGGTCATTATGTCGTTCCTCGTGCGCTTTATTCGTCATTGCGAGCGTAGCGAAGCAATCCAGAGCGGCTTTATCCTGCTCTGGATTGCTTCGCTACGCTCGCAATGACGACGGCTATTTTGCGAACACCCGTTTCAACCAGGCATCGACCGTAGCGGTCGCCGGATAGGCCGGATCGCCAAGGCTGCGGTTGATCTCGGCATGGCCCTTCAGTCCCTCGCCCGGGAAACTGCCGTGCTCGACCCGGCTCCCGCCCGCACCCAGCGCGTCACCCAACGCCTTCGCTTGCCGCACCCCGTCGGAACGCTGGACATAGAGGAGCAAAAACTCGCGCGCATTCGGCGCGGCCGCGTGCGCCGTCGGCGACAAGGCCTTTTGCCGAGCCGGATCGGTTCCGAACGCCTGTTTGTAAGTCGCCTGCATGATCGGCGGACCGTCCTTCATCTGCGCCGGAACATCATATGCCGCGCCGTCATTCGGGATCACCCCCGCAATATCGGCAAAGGACAGCCCGGCGTCCCGAAGGTAACGCTCGTCGGTCCCGACCAGCGCGACCAGATGCGCGCCCGCGCTATGCCCCATCAGCACGATGCGCCGCCGGTCGATGCCCAGCGTGGCGGCGCGGTCGATCAACGCCTTCACCGCGCCGGCCACATCGGCCGCCTGCTGCTCCACGGTCGCAGCGGGGACGAGGCGATAGTTGATCGAGGCAAAGGCATAGCCCTGCTCCGGATAATGCAACGGTTTGAAGCGCCCGGTCGCATTATCCTTGCTGCCGCGCTTCCATCCGCCGCCATGAACATAGACGATCAGCGGCGCCGGCCCGCGAACATCCTTGGCGCGCCATATATCGAGCACTTGCAACGGATCGCTGCCATAGGCGATCGTCTCGCTACCCGGTGCCTTCGACCCTTGCTCAGCCCCCATGCGTTCGGCCATCCGCTCGCGGAGCCGATCGCGCAGCGTCTCGCGCGCATCGCTCGTCGGCATGCCGACTGCCACAACGGCGGCCGCCGCCAACAGCCCGATCCAGTATCGCTTACTCATATCCGCACCTCCATCGCCCCCCGGCGCCGTCCTGTTGTCCAGCGCAAATGTCGCAAATTCATCCCAGCGCGCTTGCCTCAGCGGCCAAATCCGCTAAGGCCGCGCCGGACCCGCGCTGGTCGCTTTTTGGGTCCGGTTCAGCAGGACAGCATCATGGCAAATGTTACCGTCATCGGGTCGCAATGGGGCGACGAGGGCAAGGGCAAGATTGTCGACTGGCTCGCCAGCCGCGCCGATGCCGTGGTGCGTTTCCAGGGCGGTCACAACGCCGGTCATACGCTCGTCGTCGGCGAACAGGTCTACAAGCTGTCGCTGCTCCCCTCGGGCATCGTCACCGGCACGCTGTCGATCATCGGCAACGGCGTCGTGCTCGATCCGTGGGCGCTGCGCGACGAGATTACCAAGCTGCGCGGCCAAGGCGTTGTCATCAATGCCGAGAATTTCGCGATCGCCGACAATTGCGCGCTGATCCTGCCGTTTCATCGCGACCTCGACGCGCTGCGCGAAACCGCCGCGGGCGCCGGCAAGATCGGCACCACCGGGCGCGGCATCGGCCCGGCTTATGAGGACAAGGTCGGTCGCCGCGCGATCCGCGTCTGCGATCTGGCGCATCTCGACAAGCTCGAACCCCAGCTCGACCGCCTGACCGCGCATCACGACGCGCTGCGCGCCGGGTTCGGCGAGCCGCCGATCGATCGCGAGCGGCTCGTCGCCGACCTGACCGAAATCGCCGACTATGTGCTCGAATATGCCCAGCCCGTCTGGAAACGCCTGAAGAAGGTTCGCAAGGCCGGCGCGCGCATCCTGTTCGAGGGCGCGCAGGGCGTGCTGCTCGATGTCGATCACGGCACCTATCCCTTTGTCACCAGCAGCAACACGGTCAGCGGCACCGCGGCGTCGGGCTCGGGCCTCGGTCCGTCGGCGGTCGGCTTCGTCCTCGGCATCGCCAAGGCCTACACGACGCGCGTCGGCAGCGGCCCCTTCCCCACCGAGCTCGAGGATGCGATTGGCCAGCGGCTCGGCGAACGCGGGCATGAATTTGGCACCGTCACCGGGCGCAAGCGCCGCTGCGGCTGGTTCGACGCGGTGCTGGTGCGCCAAAGCTGCGCGGTATCCGGGGTCACCGGCATCGCGCTTACCAAGCTCGACGTGCTCGACGGCTTCGACACCATCCGCATCTGCACCGGATACCGGTTGCGTGGCAAAATCCTCGACTATTTCCCGGCGCACTCCGCCGATCAGGCCGAAGTCGAGCCGATCTATGAGGAAATGGACGGCTGGCACGAATCGACCGCGGGGGCGCGCAGCTATGCCGACCTGCCCGCGCAGGCGATCAAGTATATCCAGCGCGTCCAGGAGCTGATCGAAACCCCGATCGCGCTGGTATCGACCAGCCCCGAGCGCGAAGACACGATCCTGATCCGCGACCCGTTCAGCGACTGACGATCAACGCCCGGCCGCCGCCGCATCGCGGATAGCCGCGATGAAGCCGACCGGGTCGTCTTCCTGAATGAAGTGCCCACCGTGAAGCGTGCGATGGGTGACGCGCGCCGCGCCAGGAACGCGAGACGTGAATAACGCATCGCCCCCGCGCGTGATCGGATCGCCGTCGGAAAAGCAGCAGAGGAACGGCTTGTCGAAAGCCTCCAAGGCTGCCCAGGCGCGCTGCTGATCGGGCACCGCGACATTATCGCCCAGCGGTACGAAAGACGGATAGACGCGTGCCGCGACCTTCGACGCACGGGTTGGAAACGGCGCGTCATAGGCCGCAATCTCTTCCCCGCTCAGTTCGCGCTTGGCGCCCGCGTTGACGATTTTTCCGATCGGGAACACCGGGCTGTAGCGCGAAAAGGCGCGCCAGATGGCGAAAGCGCGCGGCGCGGGTTGGCCCTCGGGCAATCCGCCATTCGACAGCGCGACCCCGGCGAAGCGTTCGGGCATGTCGGCCACCAGCCGGAGGCCGATCAGCGACCCCCAATCCTGGCACGCCAGGACGATGTTCATAAGGTCGAGCGCCTCGATCCATTGCCGCATCCACGCGGCCTGCGCCGCGTAGCTGTATGATGCATGGTCGAGCGGTTTGTCCGATCGCCCGAACCCGACCAGGTCGGGCGCGACGACGCGAAACCCGCTATCAACGACGGCGCCGATCATGTGGCGATACAGATAGGACTAGGTCGGCTCGCCGTGCAGCATCAGCACCGGCTGCGCGTCACGCGGCCCTTCGTCGACATAGTGGACGCGCAGGCCTCCCGCGATTTCGACATAATTCGGCGCGTAAGGCCAATCCGGCAAATCCATGAAACGATCGTCCGGCGTGCGATAAACGCGCATCATTTTCTCCCCCACGCTTGGTCGCCACCAGCTTAGGGGACTTCCGTTGCGGTGCAAGCCGTGCCACCTTCGCGCAATGACCCGGCATATCCTCGTTCTATACGGCAGTTACCGCCGCGACCGGCAAGGCATCAAGCTCGCCCAGTGGCTCGTCGATGCGATCAGCGCGCGCGGGGACAGCGCCGAATTGGTTGACGCCAAGGCGGTCGACCTGCCGATGCTCGACCGCATGTACAAAGAATATCCGAAGGGCGAGGCACCGCCCGCGATGGCCGAACTGGCGGGCAAGATCCGCGCCGCCGACGGCTTTCTGTTCGTTACCGGCGAATATAATTGGGGGCCGCAGCCGGGGTTGAAGAACCTGACCGACCATTTTCTCGAGGAATGGTTTTGGCGGCCTGCGGCGATCGCCTGCTACTCGGCGGGGCCGTGGTCGGGGGTGCGCGCAATGATGGGCTGGCGCGACACGCTCGGCGAAATGGGCATGGCGGTTACCTCGTCGATCCTGCCGGTCGGACGGATCGGCGGCGCTTTCGATGCCGATGGCGAGCCGACGGGCGACGATGGCGCGCGGCTGGTCAAATCCTTCCCGCGCTTTGCCGACGACCTCAACTGGTGGATCGACGCCGCGAAGGCACAGCGCGCGAAGGTCGACCCGCCCTATTAACCCGACTTGAGCTCGGCCTTCAGCCGCAGACTCGCGCGCCAGAAGAAGAAGGCGGGGATCAGCCCCAGCCACGCAGCGCCATACAGCACCCAGCGCACGCTTTCCTGTCCCGCCACGGGCTGCAACGCATCGGACAATACGCCGAACAGGAACGGCCCGAGCCCCAGACCGATCAGATTCTGACCGAACAACATGATCGACGCAGCGACGGCGCGCGCGCGCGGCTGGACCAACCCTTGCACACAGCCATAAGCGGGGCCGTAATAGGCCGAATTGAGGATCGTCGGAATGATCAGCATCGCCACCGCGATCCGCCAATCCTCCATATAATAGCCAAGGAACAGGATCGGTGCCGCGATCGCCATGCCATAGGCGGGGAAGGTCAGCAGATGCTTCTTGTCGCGCGGGCCATATTTGTCGGCCATCTTGCCGCCCAGCCAGGTGCCGAACGCACCCGCCAGCCCCAGCACGACCGCCATCGACAGCCCTGCTTCGGTGGTCGACAGCCCGTGGCTGCGGATGAAAAAGCTGATCGTCCACAGCGCCTTGCCATAACCCAGCACGGCAACGACCGACGCCGCGATCAGGATATAGATGAAGGCGCGCGAGCTGAAAATTTCGCGCAGCGCCTCGCCTGTCGAAAGCGGTATCACCGCGCGCGCGGTCGCCACCGCTTCGTCCGAGCGGCTATGGCGCGGTTCGCGCATCACGAACAGGACCACCAGCGCGAGCAAAATCCCCGGCGCGCCGACCATCATCAGGGCGACGCGCCAGCCATAGATATCGTTGACGATCCCGCCGATGATCAAGCCGAGCAGCGAACCGATCGGTACCCCCAGGCCATAAAAAGCAATCGCCGACGAGCGTTTTTCAGCCGGGACGCTGTCCGAAATCAGCGAATGAGCGGCGGGCGTGCACCCAGCCTCACCGACCCCGACCCCGACCCGCGCCAGCAGCAACTGGACGAAATTCTGCGCCAGTCCGCACACCGCGGTCATCGCCGACCAGATTGCCAGCGAAATGGCGATCAGCCGCACCCGGTTGGTGCCGTCCTTGTCGGCATAGCGCGCGATCGGAATGCCGAGCAGCGCGTAAAAGACTGCGAACGCCGGCCCCGCGAGCAGGCCAAGCTGGGTGTCCGAAAGCCCCAGGTCGGCCTTGATCGGTTCGGCCAGGATGTTGACGATCTGCCGGTCGAGGAAGTTGAAGATATAGACGATCAACAGGATCCACAGCATCGACCGCGTTTGCGCGGACACGCCGGTGGCAGGTGTGGTGATGCCCTGCGACAAGGCAGCTCTATCGGTCATTATCATCTCCCGCACCTATCGGAGCAGACCGGAGGGAGTGGTGTCAACGCCCTTGCGGCGCTCCGAAAATCGGCGCTTGCAATTGCCGCTACGGCTGCCAGCCTGCGATCCATGCAAAAAATCTCACTGCTCGCCGCCACCGCCCTCGCCCTGGTCGTCCCCGCCGCGGCGATGCCGCCGCCGCTACCGCCCGTCGAGGGCAAGGATGCCGTGACGTTGCAGGCCGAGATGACCGATCGCCGGGTGGGCAGCGACATCATCACCGCAACCTATCTCGACCGCATCCGCGCGCTCGACGACAACGGGCCGAAGCTGAATGCGGTCATCGCGACCTTTCCCGATGCGACGAGCCAGGCGCATACGCTGGACCTTGAACGCCAAGCGGGACGCGTGCGCGGGCCGCTCCACGGCATCCCGATCCTGATCAAGGACAATATCGAGGCCAAGGGGCCGGTCGCGACGACCGCCGGATCGCTGGCGCTGACGGACAATGTCACGAACCGCGATGCGCCGCTGGTGGCGCGCCTGCGCGAGGCCGGGGCGGTGATCCTGGGCAAGACGAACCTCAGCGAATGGGCCAATATCCGTTCGAACAATTCGACCAGCGGGTGGAGCGCAATCGGCGGGCTGACCAAAAATCCCCACGCTCTCGACCGCAACACCTGCGGTTCGTCGGCGGGCAGCGGCGCCGCAACCGCGGCCAGCCTGGCGCCGATCGCCATCGGCACCGAAACCGACGGATCGATCACCTGCCCCGCCGGGGTCAATGGCATCGTCGGTTTCAAACCCACCGTCGGGTTGGTCAGCCGCACCCATATCGTCCCGATCAGCCACAGCCAGGACACGGCGGGACCGATGACGCTGACCGTGCGCGACGCGGCGCTGGTGATGACCGTCATCGCGGGCAGCGACCCGGCCGATCCCGCCACCGCCGAGGCCGACGCGCGCAAGACCGACTATGCCGCGGCGCTTTCCCCCTCTGCGCTGAAGGGCAAGCGTATCGGCGTGCTCCGCGACCGCATCGGCGACCGCGCCGACATCACCGCGCTGTTCGCTGCGGCGCTCAAACAGATGAGCGACCTTGGCGCGACGGTGGTCGAGATTGCCGACAGCCGCAAAGGGCTGGAGGAACTGGGCGATGCCGAATTTGAGGTGCTGATGACCGAACTCAAGGCCGACATGGCGACCTATCTCGCCAGCCTGCCGTCCAAGGATGGTCCCAAGACGCTTGCCGACCTGATCACGTTCAACAAGGCGAACCCTGCCGAGCTCAAATGGTTCGACCAGTCGCTGTTCGACCTCGCCGAGAGCAAGGGCGGGCTCGACAGCCCCGCCTATGTCGTAGCGCGCGCCAAGGCGGCGCGGCTGGCGGGGGCCGAGGGCATCGACCGGCTGATGAAAGCGCATAATGTCGACCTGCTCGTCGGCGTGACCAACGGTCCCGCGTGGACCAGCGACCTGGTCAACGGCGATCATTATACCGGCCCCAGCGCCAGCCAGCTGCCCGCCGTTGCAGGTTATCCACACCTGACGGTGCCGATGGGAGCAGTCGCCGGGCTGCCGATCGGCGTGTCGTTCATCGGCGCCAAATGGGCCGACGCCGACGTGCTGGCGGCGGGCTACGCCTATGAGCAGGCGAGCCGGAAACGCGTGGCGCCGACGTACCGGGTGAGGGTGGCGCCCTGACTCGTCATTGCGAGCGAAGCGAAGCAATCCAGAGTGGCGTAAACCGCTCTGGATTGCTTCGCTTCGCTCGCAATGACGGTGATGCTACCGTTTATCCCGCCGCCGCTTCCAGCCCATTTCCTCAAGCTCGAGCAGCTCCATCGGCACATGGATGTTGCGGATCGCCATCCGCACCTCGATCAGGAATAGCACCAGCGACGCGAGCAACAGCAGCATCGCGATCGCAAACGCCCAGGACGCCGCCAGCCCCAGGTTGAACCCGGCGATCGCCTGCGCGAACAGCAGCGCGACGAGCAGGCACACGACAATGCCACACGCGACCGCGGCGGCGATCGCATTGTTGATGACGTCCATCCGCCGGTCGGCGGCGCGCAGTTCGGCGACGACGCGCTCATGCTCCTGCCCCTCGGTCTCTGACCAGCGTTCCATCAGCGCGCGCGAGCGGTCGACGACGCGCGACAACCGTCCGGTCAACACGTTGAGCAGGCTTCCCGTCGCGACGAGCAGGAACACCGGGGTCACCGACAGCTGGATCGTCTCGGCGATCATCGCCGAGCCTGTCGTGCTCATCCCTCGGCGCCAGCAGCGACCGACGGCGTGTTGACGCCGTGCAACTGGAGGAACTTACGGATGTTGCGCGCGGCTTGGCGAATGCGCTGTTCGTTTTCGACCATTGCGATCCGTACAAAGCCCTCGCCATCCTCGCCATAGCCAACGCCCGGGGCCACCGCGACCTTGGCATGGATCAACATCTGTTTGGAAAACTCCAGACTGCCCATCTCTTTGAGCGCGGGCGGCAGCGGCGCCCAGGCAAACATCGACGCCTTGGGGCTGGGGATGTCCCAACCTGCGCGGGCAAAGCTTTCGACCATCACGTCGCGGCGCTTCTGATAAAGCTCGCGGTTCTTGGCGACGATATCCTGCGGCCCGTTGAGCGCCGCGCACGCCGCGGCCTGAATCGGTGTAAACGCGCCGTAGTCGAGATAGGATTTGACCCGCGTCATCGCCGCGATCAGCCGCTTGTTGCCGACCGCAAAGCCCATGCGCCACCCCGCCATCGAATAGGTTTTCGACATCGAGGTGAATTCGATCGCGACGTCCTTTGCCCCCGGCACCTGCAGGATCGAAGGCGTCGGGTTGCCGTCGTAATAAAGTTCGGAATAGGCCAGGTCCGACAGCACCCAGACCTTGTTCTCCTTCGCCCAGGCGACAAGCCGCTCGTAGAACGCCAGGTCCACTGCCTCGGCGGTCGGGTTCGACGGATAATTGACGACCAGGATCGACGGGCGCGGCACGGTGAAGGCCATCGCGCGGTCGAGCGCGCGCCAGTAATTCTCGTCCGGCGTCGTCGGCACGCTGCGGATCGTCGCGCCAGCGATGATGAAGCCGAAGGTGTGAATGGGGTAGCTTGGGTTGGGCGCCAGCACGACATCGCCGGGACCGGTGATCGCGGTGGCGAGGCTGGCGAGCCCTTCCTTCGACCCCATCGTCACCACGACCTCGCTCTCGGGATCGAGCTCGACGTTGAAGCGGCGCGCGTAATAATTGGCCTGCGCCTTGCGGAGGCCCGGAATGCCTTTTGACTGCGAATAGCCGTGCGCGTCGGGCTTCATCGCCACTTCGCACAGTTTTTCGATCACATGCGCCGGCGGCGGCAGGTCGGGATTGCCCATCCCCAGGTCGATGATGTCTTCGCCCGCGGCGCGGGCGGCCGCACGCATCGCATTGACTTCGGCGATGACATAGGGCGGCAGGCGCTTGATGCGATAGAATTCATCTTCGGACATGGGAAACTAGAACAACTCCTTTTCGTTATCGGATATAGGTGCGAACGGCGCCTCGCCAGCCGCATCGCGGCTTGTTATAGGCTTCTAACCGCACTGACCAGCAGGAACGAACATGAGCGACGCAGACAAAAGCGATACGACCGACGCTCCGGGCCCCTTCCTGCCGACACCCGACGACATGCAGCATTGGGCCAGCGTGATCGGCCGCGCGCAGCAGATGATGCTCGAATATGCGCTGGGTCAGGCCAACGACGGCAAGACAAGCGCCGCGGCGATGTTCGATCCCTCGACATGGCTTGAAAACCCGGCGACGCAGGTCTGGGCGCAGCAGTCGTCGAAAATGTGGGAACAGGGGGTCGCCTTCTGGACCTCGCTCGCAACGCTGAACCCGATGACCCCGGCGGCACCTGATGGGGCGTCGGCAAAGGATCGCCGCTTTACCGACCCCGACTGGGCGGCGAACCCGGTGTTCGCGATGATCCGCCAGACCTATGGCCTGCTCGCCGAACAGATGCTGGCGACGACGCGCCAGCTCGACGGGCTGGACCCCGCGGCGCGCGCCAAGATGGAATTTGCTGCGAAGGGCATCGCCGATGCGATGGCGCCGACCAACCTCGCGCTCACCAACCCCGAAGTCATCAAGCGCGCGGTCGAAACGCGCGGCGAAAGCCTGCTCAAGGGGCTGAAGCATATGCTGACCGACTTGTCGCGCGGGCAATTGAGCCATGTCGATCCCGACGCGTTCGAGGTCGGGGTCAATATCGCGACCACGCCGGGCAAAGTCGTCCACGAAACCGATCTCTATCAGCTCATTCAATATACGCCGACGACCAAGGAGGTGCTCGCCGTGCCTCTCGTCATCTTCCCGCCGTGGATCAACCGCTTCTATATTCTCGACCTCAACCCAGCCAAAAGCTTCGTCGCCTGGGCGGTCGAACAGGGATTGTCGGTGTTCATGGTGTCGTGGAAATCGGCCGATGCGTCGATGAAGGACGTGGTGTGGGACAATTATATCGCGGCACAAATCGACGCCATCGACACCGTGCGCGCGGCGCTCGATGTCCCCGCGGTTCATACGATCGGCTATTGCGTGGCGGGGACCACGCTGGCCGCGACGCTCGCCGTGCTGGCAGCGAAGGGCGAAGCCGAGCGGGTCAAGTCGGTGACCTTCTTTACCGCACAGGTCGATTTCGAACATGCCGGCGACCTGAAGCTGTTCGTCGACGACGGCTATCTCGCGCTGCTCCAGCAACTGTCGGCCCCGGGGTTCCTCGACGGGCGCTATATGGCCGCTACGTTCAACAGCTTGCGCGGACGCGACCTGATCTGGAACTATGTCGTCAGCAATTACCTGCTCGGCAATGACTATCCGCCCTTCGACCTGCTCTATTGGAATGGCGACACGACCAATCTGCCGGCGAAGTGGCACCGCGAATATCTGGTCGACCTTTATCGCGACAACCGCATGGTCATTCCGAACAGCCTGTCGGCGCTGGGCATCCCGATCGACCTCAGGAAAATCGAAACCCCGGCCTACATCCAGGCGGGGCGTGAGGATCATATCGCGCCGCTGGCCAGCGTATGGCGGCTGATGGATCACCTCTCGGGACCCAAGACCTTCCTGCTCGCCGGATCGGGCCATATCGCCGGGGTGGTGAACCCACCCGCCGCCGGTAAATATCAGTACTGGACGGGCGACAACCAGGCCGCGACGCTCGACGAGTTTGTTGCGAGCGCCAGCGAAACCAAGGGCAGCTGGTGGCCGCACTGGATCGGCTGGATTTCCGCACAGGATAGCGCAAAGACCGCAACAAAAAGCGCACGCATCCCCGGAAAAGGTGCTAAAAAGGCGATCGAGGATGCGCCCGGTCGCTATGTCAAACAGCGGTAATATCGGGAAACTACAAGGCCGATAAGGTCGCGGTCCGAATTTTTTTGTGCACTGCACAAAAATCTCTTGAAATCGCCGAACCACTCCTATATTGTGCACTGCAACATAGAAGGAGTTGTCCCGATGGCTACCAAGATGGATAGTGCCGAAAAGGCTTTCGAAGCCGCGACGCTGGAAACCGCCGCCAAGCCGGTGGCAGCTCCGGCCGCAGCGACTGTCGCTGCGCCCGCAGCGGCGCCGGTCCCGGCCCCTGCAAAGATCAAGACGGTGAAGGCAAAAGCCGCACCGGCTGCGAAAAAGGCTGCTGCCCCCAAGGCAGTCGCCAAAAAGGTCGCCCCCAAGAAGGCGACCGTGAAGAAAATTGCTCCGAAGACTGCCCCCAAGGCCGCACCGAAGCCGGTTGCCGCCGTCAGCAAAGGAATCAAGACCATGAACGACACCGTCAAGAAGTTCGCCGACGAAGCGAAGACCCGCACCGAAGCCCTGACCGCCGACTTCAACGAGAAGGCCAAGGAAGCGATGGCAAAGACCAGCAAGCTTGCTGAAGAAGCCGTCGAATTCAACAAGGCGAACGTCGAAGCGCTGGTCGAAGCCGGCAAGATCGCTGCCAAGAACATGGAAGTTCTGGGCCAGGAAGGCGTGACCTTCGCTCGCAAGAGCTTCGAAGACACGACCGCTGCGCTGAAGGGCTACACCGCCGTCAAGACCCCGGCCGACTTCTTCAAGCTCTATGCCGAAAACAGCAAGAAGGCGTTCGACGCCGCTGTCGCCCAGACCTCGAAGACCAGCGAACTGGTCGTCAAGATGGCGAACGACAGCTTCGCGCCGATCTCGAACCGCGTTTCGGTGATCACTTCGAAGATGAAGGCCGCCTAAGGCGCTTTCACCTTCCGTTGGCGCGGGCACCCTTCCCCCTCCCTCCCCGCCTGCGCTGACGCCCCCAAGGCCGCTCGCTTCCCCCGGAAGCGGGCGGTTCTTGTTTGGGGCGGGCCGACCCCGGCTGGCGAACAAGAGGTTAAAAACCGCGCGCACGCCCCTTGCGCTTCGCCCGCGGCTTGCGATATTCCTGCCCATGATGTTTCCAGTTTCGACCACCCAGCCGATCCGCGCGATGGCGGAGTCAAACAACGTCCGCGCGATGGCGGACAAGGACGACGGCGCGCCCGGCAGCCCCGGCGTCGGCATCGCCACGCGCACCCGTGCCAAGGCGAAGAAGCCATCGATGTACAAGGTGCTGCTGCTCAACGACGATTACACGCCGATGGAGTTTGTCGTGATGGTGCTCCAGCGCTTTTTCAACATGGACATCGAACAGGCGACGCAGGTGATGCTGCACGTCCACCAGCAGGGCGTCGGGGTGTGCGGCGTGTTCAGCTACGAGGTCGCCGAGACCAAGGTGAATCAGGTGATGGACGCCGCGCGGCAGAACCAGCACCCGCTGCAATGCACGCTGGAGAAGGCTTGAGCTAGCCTGCGCGCCGCGCCTGCTCCGCCTTAAGCGCGGGCGACGGCTCCCCTTTCAAATCGCCATAGCCCAGCGGTTCACCGCAGCCCGGACACACCGTCGCAGTCCCCACGTCGGCTCCGCACGCGCGGTGGATGTAACGCATCGCCGGCCCGCCGCCCGTCTCGCCTGTGCGGTACGCCCAGCGTTCGGCCCAGCCGCGCATCGCATAAAGGACGTCGAACAGGTCCTTGCCCTTGGCGGTCAGGCGATATTCGTGGCGCAGCGGCCGCTCCTGATAGGCGTGGCGCTCGACGACGCCCTCGCTCTCGAGCAGCTTCAGCCGCGCCGACACAAGCTGCGGCCCCAGGCCCGTATTCGCAGCGATGACCTCGAACCGCCGATTGCCGAAGAACAGGTCGCGCAGGATCAGCAGCACCGCGCGGTCGCCGAGCAGTTCCGCCGAGCGCCCGACGGGGCAAAAGGTCGCGGACAGATCGGCGCGTTTGGGCACTACCCGCCTCCCTTCGCCGTCATTGCGAGCACAGCGAAGCAATCCAGAGCGGATTACGCAACTCTGGATTGCTTCGCTGCGCTCGCAATGACGAGGTTTCTTGTCGCGGCATCACAAATGCCTTCATGGAAAAACTCTTGTCACTATGATTATCATAGTTACTATCGAGCGCAAGAGGAGAGTCGCTTATGCCCCATCCCGCAGCCGTCATCATCGGCGCTGGAGACGCCACCGGTGGCGCGATCGCCCGCGCCTTTGCTGCCGAAGGCCTGACCGCCTGCGTCAACCGCCGCGAACGCAATGCCGATGCGCTCGAAGTGCTGGCGCAGTCAATCCGCGACGATGGGTACAGTGCCCGCGCCTTCCCCGGCGACGCGCGCGACGAAACGGCGATGATCCAGCTGTTCGATCAAGTCGAGGCCGAGGTCGGCCCGGTCGAGGTCGCGGTGTTCAACATCGGCGCCAATGTGAACTTTCCAATCGCCGAAACGACGGTGCGCGTTTACACCAAGGTTTGGGAAATGGCCTGCCTTGGCGGTTTCCTGATGGGCCGCGAGGCGGCAAAACGGATGACCCCGCGCGGCCGCGGCACGATCATCTTTACCGGTGCGACCGCCAGCTTGCGCGGCGGGTCGGGCTTTTCCGCATTTTCAGGCGCGAAGGGCGCACTACGTATGCTGGCGCAATCCATGGCGCGCGAACTGGGGCCACAGGGCATCCATGTCGCGCACACCGTCATCGACGGCGCGATCGACACCGACTTCATCAAGGGCCGCCATCCCGATTTCGACAATGCCAAGGCGCAGGATCTGATTCTCAATCCCGATGCCATCGCAGCAAACTATGTGATGCTCCACAGGCAGACCAGAAGCGCGTGGACGCACGAACTCGACCTCCGCCCCTGGGGAGAAAAATGGTGACCAAAATCCTCGAACTGATCTTCGACTTCGGCAGTCCGAACGCTTATCTGTGTATGAAGGCGCTTCCCGAACTGCTCGACCGCACCGGCGCCGACCTTGTCATCACCCCCTGCCTGCTCGGCGGCATTTTCAAGGCGACGGGCAATAAGGCGCCGATGGTCCAATATGCCGATGCCCCGGCCAAGCTCGCCTATGAAAATCTGGAAATGCGGCGCTTCATCGCAAAACATGACCTCGCCAAATTCCGCCTCAATCCGCATTTCCCGATCAATACCCTGCTCATCATGCGCGGCGCGATCGTCGCCGAGGACGAGGGCGTGCTCGATGACTATGTCGACGCGGTGAACCGCGCGATGTGGGAAGACGGCATCAAGATGGACGACGCCGAGGCCGCGGCGACTTTCCTCACCGCCAACGGCTTCGACGGCCCCGCGCTGCTCGCACGCACGCAGGAACCCGCGATCAAGGCGAAGCTGGTCGCCAACACCGAGGCCGCAGTCGCGCGCGGCGTGTTCGGCATCCCCACCTTCTTCGTCGGCGACGCGATGTTTTTCGGCAAGGACCGGCTGGGTCAGGTCGAGGAGGCGCTCGGCTGATCGTCCACCCCGCTTGCGCGCCCGCGCCCGTGCGCTAAAGACAGCCGATGGATCAGATCGTCATTCGCGGCGGCCAGCGACTCAAGGGCCGTATCCCCATCTCCGGCGCCAAGAACGCGGCGCTCACCCTGCTGCCCTGTGCGCTGCTCACCGACGAGCCGCTGACGCTGCGCAATCTGCCGCGGCTGGCCGATGTCGATGGCTTCGGCCACCTGCTCAACCAGCTTGGCTGTTCGACGACGATCGAGGGATCGCGGCCCGAGGATTTCGGGCGCGTGATGACGGCGCGGACGACGACGCTGACCTCGACCGTCGCGCCCTATGACATCGTCCGCAAGATGCGCGCGTCGATCCTCGTCCTCGGACCGTTGCTCGCGCGCGCCGGCGAGGCGACGGTGTCGCTGCCCGGTGGCTGTGCGATCGGCAACCGCCCGATCGACCTGCACCTGAAAGCGCTTGAGGCCTTTGGCGCCCAGATCGAGCTGACCTCGGGCTATGTAAAGGCCGTTGCCCCCGGCGGACGCCTGGCCGGTGGCAAATTCACTTTCCCCGTCGTGTCGGTCGGTGCGACCGAAAATGCGCTGATGGCAGCGGCGCTCGCCAAGGGCACTTGCATCCTCGAAAATGCGGCGCGCGAGCCTGAGATTGTCGACCTGTGCAACTGCCTGGTCGCGATGGGCGCGCATATCGACGGCATCGGCACCGAAACGCTGACGATCGAGGGCGTCGACCGCCTCCACGGCGCGACGTACCGTGTGATGGCCGACCGTATCGAGGCGGGCAGCTACGCCTGCGCCGCGGTGATCACCGAGGGCGACGTCGAGCTGGTCGGCGCCAAGGCGAACGAAATGGAAGCGACGCTCGCCGCGCTGCGCCAGGCGGGCGCGACGGTCGAGGAAACCAAGACCGGTATCCGCGTCGCGATGTCGGGCCGCGCCGAGCCGGTCACGCTGTCGACCGCCCCCTATCCGGGCTTTGCCACCGACATGCAGGCGCAGTTCATGGCGATGGCAACGCTTGGCAAGGGCGCATCGCTGTTCACCGAAACGATCTTCGAGAACCGTTATATGCACGTACCCGAGCTGGCCCGCATGGGCTGCGACATCGATGTGCGCGGCCGCAGCGCGGTGGTGCGCGGCGTCGATCACCTCGTCGGCGCGCCGGTGATGGCGACCGACCTGCGCGCGTCGATGAGCCTGATCATTGCGGGTCTGGCAGCGGAAGGAACCACCGAGGTCAACCGCGTCTATCACCTCGATCGCGGCTATGAACGACTGGAAGAGAAATTGCAGGCGGTCGGTGCCGACATCGAGCGGATCAGCGCGGGTTAGCGGCGGGCGCTAATCGGCGTCGACCGGAACCGATACCGTGTTGCCGCTGACCGACGGGCGGTCTGGCCGTTTCGCCACCGCGATGACCAGCCCGATCAGCGCGACGACGCCCCCGCCGATCGACAGCGGCGCCCAGCGATAGCCCTCGAACAACGTCGAGAACCCCATCGCGATGATCGGGATCAGCACGCTCGACCACGCCGCCTGCCCCGGCCCGACGGCGCGAATGATGTTGAAATAGAGCGGGAAGGTCACCGCACTTGCGATGACCCCCAGATAAAAGACGCCGCCCAGATAGGCCGCGGTCGCCTCGATCACCGGCGGCCCGGTCGTCGCCCAGGCGAATATCGCATCGCCGAGCGCGCCGAACAGCATCGCCCAGGCAATCATCACCACCATCGACTGCGCGCGCGCGATATCTGTTCCCTGCATCACGTTCGAAGCCGATGCGCTCATCACCCCGCACAAGGTCAATATTGTCCCGATCAGCACCTCACCCGCGCCGACATTCGCGGCGCGATATTCGTGGAGGATCATCATACCGACCCCGACGATCGCAATCCCGGCGCCGAGCAGAAAGCGCCCCTCGACGCGCGTCTTCAGGAAAGCGCGGCCGAGCAGGGTGTTGGGGACGATCAGCAACGCAAACAGCACCGCCACCAGCCCGGAGGTGATGTGCTGTTCAGCGCGATAGACGAAGTTGAAGTTGAGCGCGAACTGCGCGAGACCCAGCAGCGCGGCAAAGCCCCAGCCCGCCCCCGACAGCATCAACCGCTCGCGGCGCCATGCGGCATAAGCGAACATCGCCGCCGCCCCGACAAAGAAGCGATAGGCGACCGACCAGCTCGGCGGCACGACGCCCAGCTGCCCGGTGATGACGATCCATGTCGATCCCCAGATCAGGGTAACGAACAGGAATGGCAACAGGACGCGCGGCGTCAGCAGGCCGGGCTGGGCACTCATAGCGCCGCGATCGCGGCCGCCAGCGGCGCAACCGCCCTCGCATCCTGATCCCAGCTGACAACCAGTCGCGCCGCGCCTTCGCCCCAGTCGTAGAAATCGAATCCAGCATCGCGCAGTTTCGCCGCCTCGCCCGCGGTCAGGCGCACGAACAATTCGTTCGCCTCGACCGGATGCATCAGCCGTTCGCCGCACGCCATCGCCAGCGTCGTCGCCCCCGCGTTGGCGGCGCGGGCGTTGGTCAGCCACAGATCGTTCGTCAGCATCGCGCGGATCTGCGCCGCGACAAAGCGCCCTTTGCTGAGCAAATGCCCGCCGCGTTTCTTGAGCTCGCGCACCCCCGGCCCGCCGCTGCCGCCGAAGAAGACGATCGCCTCGGCCATCATCGCGCCGTTCTTGGTGAAACCGAACGACAGCGCGTCGACCCCGGCGCGCCACGTGACGTCGGCGGGGGCGCAATCGAGATAGGCGACGGCGTTGGCAAAGCGCGCCCCGTCCATATGGAGCTTCATGCCCTTGCTTCGGGCGATCTCGCTGATCTCGCCGATTTCGCTTGCCCGCCAGGCCAGGCCATATTCGGTCGCGTTGGTGATGCTGATCGCTGCTGGCTGGACCTGATGCACATCCTGGCGAATCCCGGCGATCCGCGCTTTCAGCGCCTCGGCATCGATCTTGGCGCCGCGCCCGGGCAATGTCATCAGCGTGGCACCGCCCGAGTAGAAGGTTGGCGCGCCGCATTCATCGACTTCGATATGCGCTTCTTCGTAACAGAGAATGCCCTGCCACGGCCGCACAAAATGGGCGAGGATGATGCTGTTCGCCGCGGTGCCGGTGGGGATCCACACGACCTCGCAGTCGGTTTCGAACAGGTCGGAAAAGGTCGCGTCGAGCGATCGGCTGAGCGCGTCGCCGTCATAGGCGGTATCGACCTGATTGGCCGCAGCCATCGCGTCCATCACTGCCGGATGAACCGTCGCGGCATTGTCGGAGAAAAAACGGGTCGCAGTCATATCGCTGGTACAAGCCTCTGTTCTGCGCTGACGAGTTTATCGGCAGCAAGGATATTGGACCGGGAAACCTTATGCTGGCCAACCCAGACATCGGGCAAGAATCGGCGTATTATCCGTTCCGGCCCATTGAACAGCAACCGTGCTTTTAAGGCTTCGAGATCGAAGCAAAAGAACAGGAGATGATCGGCATGCGTTTCAACCGGCGTGAAAGCCGCGCCGCGCCCCGTACCTGTTGCCTTCACCTGCACGCTGCGGCCATCAAGTGCATAGCCGTCGATTCCCTTCAAGCCTCGCGCCGCTGAAAGTCGCACACCGAATATCTCAGCGGCTATTGCTTCACCCAAATCTCCGACGAGATTGCCATCGAGCGTAAATTTCAGGCCCGACGATCGATAGCGATGACGGAGGCCGTTTCGAGCCGCGACAAGTGCTGAAATCTCGCCGGGAAGCTCGAATTGATCCATTACCGGTCGCGCTTGGCGAGCAGCTTCAGGCGCAAAGCGTTCAGCTTGATGAACCCTGCCGCGTCCTTCTGGTCATAGGCCCCCGCGTCGTCCTCGAACGTCACATGGCGTTCGCTGTACAGGCTGTTCGGCGACTTGCGGCCAACGACGCTCGCATTGCCCTTGTAGAGCTTGAGCCGGACGGTGCCGCTGACCTTTTCCTGACTGTGGTCGATCGCGGCCTGCAGCATCTCTCGCTCGGGCGCGAACCAGAAGCCGTTGTAGATGAGCTCGGCATATTTCGGCATCAGCTCGTCTTTCAGATGCGCGGCGCCGCGGTCGAGCGTGATGCTTTCGATGCCGCGATGCGCGCGGGCATAAATCTCGCCGCCCGGCGTTTCGTACATGCCGCGCGACTTCATGCCGACAAAGCGGTTCTCGACCAAGTCGAGGCGCCCGATGCCGTGCTTGCGGCCAAGGTCGTTGAATGCCGCGAGCAATGTGGCGGGCGACATCGCCTGGCCGTTCAACGCGACGCCATCGCCGCGCTCGAAATCGACGGTGATATATTCGGGGGTGTCGGGCGCATCCTCCGGATTGACGGTGCGCGAATAGACATAATCGGGGGTCTCGTCCCACGGATTTTCGAGCACCTTGCCCTCGCTCGACGTGTGCAGCAGATTGGCGTCGGTCGAGAACGGACTTTCGCCGCGCTTGTCCTTGGGCACCGGAATCTGATGCTGTTCGGCCCAGGCGATCAGCGCGGTGCGGCTGGTCAGATCCCATTCGCGCCACGGCGCGATCACCTTGATGTCGGGGTTCAGCGCATAGGCCGACAGTTCGAACCGGACCTGGTCATTGCCCTTGCCCGTCGCGCCATGCGCCACCGCGTCGGCGCCGGTTTCGCGGGCAATTTCGACCAGCCGTTTCGAGATCAGCGGCCGCGCGATCGAGGTGCCGAGCAGATAGTCGCCCTCGTAACGCGCATTGGCGCGCATCATCGGAAAGACGAAATCGCGGACGAATTCCTCTTTCAGATCGTCGATATAGATATGTTCGGGCTTGATCCCCATCAGCTCGGCCTTGGCGCGCGCGGGTTCCAGTTCTTCGCCCTGCCCGAGGTCGGCGGTGAAGGTCACCACTTCGCAGCCATAGGTGACCTGGAGCCATTTCAGGATTACGCTGGTATCGAGACCGCCCGAATAGGCGAGGACGACGCGCTTTATGGAATCGGACATGGCTGTACCTTTGGCGAGGGGATGACGCGGGCGCGGCTAGCAGCCCCGTCCCCGCGACGCAACGCCCGCCATGCCCCCGAACCGGGATCGGCGGCGGAAGTTGTCAAACTTGTCACTCTATCGACCCCTCAAAATTCGCTCGCCGGGCCGCGGTTTCGCCGCTGTGCCGACGAAGAAATCGGCAATTGCCCTCTGGCGCCACGTAAGCGGCTGTTCCCCGGCGAAAGCCGGGGTCCAGGGCGCCATAAATCGACGTCCGCCTGCTAACGCCCTGGGCCCCGGCTTCCGCCGGGGAGCATGGCCGAAGAACCGACCATTGGTGGGGCGCCCGTGCCATTTTTACCGGCGATGGAAGCACATTGAAAAAAGGTAGGAAAGCCCCCGGCGATCCTATTTTGTCGCGCCGCGGCGCACAGCGAACCGCATCGTCCTGCCGCCCCCGGATATTCGCTTGGCCGCGCGGACCAGCCCCGCTAGTATCAAACGATACCATATCACACGGATGAGGAATTATATGCGCCTGACCCTTGCTTTCGCCGCCGTTGCCGCTGCTTTTGCTGCCTCCGCCCCCGCTGCCGCCGAGGAAGGCATGTGGACGTTCGACGGCGTGCCGACCGATGCGATCCGCAGCGCCTATGGCTGGGCACCCGACAAGCAATGGCTGGACCGGACGCAGGCAGCGGCGGTGCGGCTGACCGGCGGCTGTTCGGCGTCCTTCGTTTCGGGCGAAGGGCTGATCCTGACCAACCACCACTGCGTCATCGGCTGCCTGCAAAATCTGTCGACTGCCGACAGCGACCTGGTCGCGGGCGGCTTCAATCCCGCCGACCGCGCGCGCGAACGCAAATGCCCGGGCCAGCAGGCGGAAGTCGTCACGTCGATCACCGACGTCACCGGCGACATTCAGGGCGCGATTGCCGCGCTGACCGGCGAAGCATTGGTCAAGGCGCGCGACGCCCGCATCGCCGAGCTGGAGTCGGCCGGGTGCACCGACCGGACCAAGACGCGGTGCCAGGTCGTGACCCTGTTCGGCGGCGGCCAGTACAAACTGTATCAATATCGCAAATATAGCGACGTCCGCATCGCGTGGGCGCCCGAGTTCCAGGCGGCCTTCTTTGGCGGCGATCCCGACAATTTCAACTTCCCGCGCTATGCGATGGATGCCGCGTTCCTGCGCGCTTACGAAGACGGCAAGCCCGTCGCCACGCCGACCCACCTCAAATGGAACCCGCGCGCGCCGCAGGAAGGCGAGATTACCTTTGTTGCCGGCAACCCGGGATCGACCCAGCGCCTGCTGACCGAAACCCAGCGCGAGTTCCAGCGCGCCGAACGCCTGCCGCTGACGCTGATCCTGCTGTCCGAGTTCCGTGGCCGCCTGATCGCCAGCATGGAGGGCGATGCCGACAAGACCCGCGAGGGCGGCGACGAGCTGTTCGGATATGAAAACAGCTTCAAGGCGCTGTCGGGGCAGCTGCGGGCGCTCAACGATCCGGCCTTCACCGCCAAGCTGACCGCCGAAGAGGCCGATCTGCGCGCGCGGGTGAAGGGCAATGCCGAAATCGGCGATCCCTGGTCCGAAATCGACAAGGCGATGGCCGAACGCCGCAACACCTATCTCGACAGCGTGTTCCTGCAGACCGGCCCCGCCAGCTATTCGACGCTGGCCGGTTACGCGCAAGCGCTGGTGCGCGCGGCAGCCGAACGCAGCAAGCCGAACAGCGAACGCCTGCCCGGCTTTACCGACTCCGCGCTGCCGCTGACCGAAAAGCGGCTGACCGATCCGGTCCCGACCTATCCGTGGCTGGAAGAATTGGGCGTCGGTTTCTGGGCGAGCAAGGCGCGCGAATATCTGGGCGCCGACAATGCAGACGTCAAAACGCTGTTGGGCAAGGAAAGCCCCGAAGCATTGGGCAAGCGGCTGGTGACCGGGACGAAGCTGGCCGATCCCGCCTATCGCAAGCAATTGTGGGAGGGCGGCGCCGCCGCGATCGCGGCATCGGACGACCCGATGATCCGTTTCTTTGCCCAGCTCGATCCGCGTGCCCGCGCGATCAAGACGGCATTCGACCGCGATTATGACGCGCCGGTCACGGCGGCGCAGGCCCGGCTGGCGAAGGCGCGCTTTGCCGCTTATGGCGACAAGCTCTATCCCGATGCGACCTTTACGCTCCGCCTGTCCTACGGCCAGGTGAAGGGGTGGACCGAGCGCGGCAAGCCGGTGCCGTCGACCACCGTGATGGGCGGCACATACGACCGCGCGACGGGCCAGCTGCCGTACAAATTGGCCGACGGGTTTGTGAAGGCCGAGTCGCGGATCGACAAGAATGTCGTCTATGATTTCGTCACCACCAACGACATCATCGGCGGCAATTCGGGTTCGCCCGTGATCGCGCGCGACGGCAGCGTGATCGGCACCGCGTTCGACGGCAACATCCATTCGCTGGGCGGCAACTTCGGCTATGACGGGACGCTGAACCGCACCGTCGTGGTGTCGACCGCGGCGATTCAGCAGGGGCTGGAGACAATCTGGCCCGCCCCGGCGCTGGTCGCCGAACTTGCGGGCAAACGCGCGAAACGCTGATCGCACGGCAGGCAAGGCGGGGACAGCGCGGCTGTCCCCGCCGCCTCAACCGACCCGGGTCCAGTCCATGAACCAGCTGTCGTCCCACGTCTTGCCGCCGTCGCGCGACGTCCCTTGGAACCAGCGGCAACTGGTCGGGGTGATCCGTTCCCACACCCCGCGATAAAGCTCGGGCCCGCTTGTCCCTTCGCCTTCCGACAGGAAGGTGCCGACGCCGTCCACGAACACACCGATCTGCCCCGGCACCGTCACGACCCCCGAATTGGCGTTGACCCAATGGTCGGACCATATCTTCTTTTCGACGTCGAGCAGGCGCAGCCCCATTCCCGAAAAGCCGCGCGCCGGGATGCGCAATTCCTCGACGCTGGCGATGCCGTTCAGGATCGCGACGACCGTAGCCTCACCGGGAAATTCGATCCATGCTTCGCCTTCGCGGAATTTATTGTGGATGCGCCATTCGCCGGTCAGGAAATCGAAATCGCCGGGCTTGCCGACGGGCGCCGGGTTGATCGCGGCGGAAACAGCGGCGGGGATCAGGCTGGACATAAAGGCTCCTGCGGACATGATGAGGACGGTGCGGCGTCCGATCGGGGTCATATTGCGCTCCCTTGGTGCCGTCGTTCTAGTCGCCTGATCCTGACATTTTCTGTCAGTTATTTTCTGCTACAGTGAATAAATGCGTGCGAGCCGCCTGCTGTCGATCCTGATCCTCCTGCAACTGCGCGGGCGGCTCACCGCGGCTGGTCTCGCCGCCGAATTCGAAGTGTCGGAACGCACCATCTACCGCGACATCGACGCGCTATCGGCGGCGGGGGTGCCGGTCTATGGCGACCGCGGGCCCGGCGGCGGGTTCCAGTTGCTGGGCGGCTATCGCACCCAGCTCACCGGCCTGTCGGCGGGCGAGGCCGAAGCGATGGCGATGATCGGCCTGCCCGGTCCCGCGAGCGAACTCGGCATCGGGGCGGCAACGAGCGCCGCGCACCACAAGTTGATCGCGGCGCTGGCGGGGGATGGCGGCGCGCTCGCCGACCGCATGGCGACGCGCTTTCACCTCGACGCCGTCGACTGGTATCGCGGCGGCGAGGCCTTGCCGCACCTCCCCGCTATCGCCCGCGCGGTGCTCGACCAGCGCGCGCTGTCGATGCGTTACGACAGCTGGCAGGGGGTGCGCGACTGGACGGTCGATCCGCTCGGGCTCGTCCTGAAAGCCGGCATCTGGTATCTGGCGGCGCGCGGCGGCGGCAAGACGCGCATCTTTCGCATCGCAAACATCGACCGGCTGGAAATCGGCGCCTCATCGTTCGACCGCCCGGCCGATTTCCACCTTGCGCGCTGGTGGCAGGCCGAACAGGCGCGGTTCGAGGGCGAATTGTTCGCGACGCGCGCCACCGTCCGCGCTTCGCCCGACGGGTGCAAGCGGCTGGCGGCGCAATCGCCGCGCGGAACCGAAGCGGTCGCTGCGGCCGGCGCACCAGCCACCGACGGCTGGCGCGAGATGACGATGATGGTCGAGGACAGCGACCACGGCGCGCGCGACATGCTGGCGCTGGGGGCCGAGGTCGAGGTCGTCGCCCCCGCCAGCTTCCGCCGCCGCATCGCGGCGCTGGCGGCGCAGATCGCGGCGCGCCACCAGTGACTGGATTCTGCGCGCCAAGCCGCTAATCTGGCGGGGGGAGGCACGTCATGGGCAAGACCGAAATCAAGACCAAAGCCACCGAAGTCGAAGTCGCCGACTTCATCGCCGCGGTGCCCGAGGCGCGGCGGCGCGAGGAGGCGGCGGTGATCGACGCGATGCACCGCCGCGTCACCGGGCTGGAACCGAAGATGTGGGGATCGTCGATCATCGGGTACGGCAGTTATGACTATAGCTATGACAGCGGCCATTCGGGGACGATGTGCCGCGCCGGATTCAGCCCGCGCAAGGCCGCGCTGACGCTGTATCTGATGGGCCATTACTGCGACCGGCAACCCGAGGCGGACCAGCTGTTCGCGCGGCTGGGTAAATATAAGGTCGGGAAATCATGCCTTTACGTCAACAAGCTGGCGGATGTTGATTTGGCGGTACTGGAGCAGCTGATTGTGCTCAGCTGGGATGTCATGAACGAGCGCTATCCGGGATAGATATTGCGGACATCGCCAATGGCCGGTTGCGACCGGAAGTGGACATAAACTTTCGTCATCCCGGACTTGATCCGGGATCCATGCGCCCTCTCAGCAGCGGGCGGCGCATGGCCTCATGGACCCCGGATCAAGTCCGGGGTGACGAGTCTAAAAGGACCGCTCCCCACCCCAAAACCGCCATCCCTTCCGGCCCAGAGGGTCCAAGCGGTCAAATCCCGGCATACCATTCGTAATCGATGCGGTCTTCCCAATAGCCGCCCTTGCCCGCGCCGATGCCGTCGAGGCTGGCGACCGCTTCGATTGCGTTCACATATTTGGCTTGCTTGTAGCCGAGCTGGCGCTCGATCCTGAGGCGCAGCGGCGCGCCGTTGGCGATCGGCAGCACTTTGTCGTTGAGCGCCCAGGCCAGGATCGTCTGCGGATGCCGCGCGTCGACCAGGTCGCAGCTTTCATAATAGAGCGCGTCGCCGAGCCGGTCGGCGCAGCGAAAGACGATGTAGCGCGCGCTGTCGCGGACCCCGGCCGCCGCCAGGATGCGGCTGAGCTGGACCCCGGTCCATTGCCCGATCGCGCTCCATCCTTCGACGCAGTCGTGGCGGGTGATCTGAGTGCGCTGCGGCATCGCGCGGATGTCGGCCATCGACAGCGACAGCGGCCGCGCCACCAGCCCGGTCACCGCCACGCGCCAGTCGGCAAAGCCGCTCGCCGCATGCGCGGCATAAGCGGCGCCGGCGGGCAGGCGCGTCCCGTTGGGCCGGAAATAGGGCGACAGGTCGGCACGGCTGAACTCGCGCGCCAGGGCGTTGCGATCGGTCAGCGCGCGCTGGCTCGCGCGGTTCATCTCCTCGCCCATCGACAGGATCTTGCGCACCGCGGGCGCCTCGTTGATCGCATCGCAGGCGCCGAGCAGCGGCAACGTCGCGGCCAGGCCGCCGACGCGGGCGATCAATTGCCGCCGTGGCAGGATGAACTCGCTCATGCGTCCTTCTCCGGCGGCAGGCGGAACCAGCCGGTGATCATCGACCGCACCTCGTTTAGCGGTCCGGCGAGCAGCACCATCAGGATATGGACGAGGAAAAACGCCACCAGCGCCCACGCCGCGATGAAATGGATCGAGCGCGCCGACTGGCGACCCCCGAACAGGTCGAGCAGCCACGGCGCGCTGGCGTTGATTCCCGGCGACATGGTCAGGCCGGTCGCGATCATCAACGGCAACAGGACAAAGATTACCCCGATGTAAGACAGTTTCTGAAGAATATTGTAGCGCGCTGCCGCTTCGCCCTTCGGGAACCGCAGCCGCGCATGGTCCTTGATGTCGTGCCAAATGTGGCGCGGCGACCATTCGGCGCGGCGGACGTGCAGGTCTTTTCGCAGATGACCGGCAAGCGCGGTCCACAGCATGTAAAGCGTCAGCCCGATCGCCATCACCCAGGCAAAGAACAGATGCCAGCGCCGCCCGTCGGCCAGGCTGTAGCTGGTCGGGATCGTCGCCCAGCCGGGAAAGGCCCAGGTCTTTTGGGCCCCCTCGGCGTCGGTCCAGCGGCCGAGCACGCCGGTCGTCTCGACCCGCCAGTCGCCGATCCGCAGAAAGCCCGCGTCGGCGGTCGAACCGATCACCAGCCACGCCCGGTCGAAGTTGGCGCCATATTCGCCCCAATAGAGCCGCGGGTGCGCGTTGAAGATCATCAGCCCGCTCATCAGCAGGATCAGCAGCGTGGCGGCGTTGACCCAATGCCAGATGCGCGTCGGCAGCCGGTGGCGATAGACGCGCACCGGCACCGGGGTGGTTGCCGACGGAACGACGGGAGTTTCAGCCTCGGCCATGATCCCGGTTCGCTCCTTCAACGCGAAAAGTTACGCGGCAACCTCTGCCGCATATTCGGCGCGATAATGATTGCGCAAACTGACCTTGTCGATCTTTTCGCTGCCCAGCTTGGGCAGCGCGTCGCTGGCCATCCAGATCTTGCACGGCACCTTGTACGGCGCCAGCCGTGCGCTCAGGAAGGACACGAGATCGTCGGCGGTCGCGCCGCTGCCGGCTTTTGTCCACACGACCGCGCCGACGCACTCGCCAAGCCGCTCGTCGGGCAGGCCGAACACCGCGCATTCGTTGACCTCGGCATGTTCATAGATCGCGGCTTCGACCTCCTGACAGCTGATATTCTCGCCGCCGCGGATGATGATGTCCTTTTTGCGGTCGACGATGAAAAGATAGCCGTCTTCGTCAAGATAGCCGAGGTCGCCCGAGCGGAAATAGCCATTGTCGAAAAAGGCCGCCTTCGTCGCTGCCTCATTGTTCCAATAGCCCGAAAAATTGGCCACCGAACGGATGCAGACCTCGCCGACGCCGCCCTGCGCGACCGGTTCGCCATTGTCGTCGAGAATCGCGAGATCGACCAGCGGTTTGGACGCCGGACCCGTCGACAGCGGCTTGGCGACATAATTTTCGTTGATGATGCCGCAGCCCACCGCGTTGGTTTCGGTAAGGCCATAGCCGAGCAAAGGCTTCGCCTCGCCCATTTCGGACGCAAGGCGCCGGACATGCTCCGGCGGGCGCGGCGCGCCGCCACCAGCGTAGCTCTTGCACGTCGACAGGTCGTATTTGTGGCGGTTCGGGCTGACGAGGATCTCGTAGCTCATCAGCGGGACGCCGACGAAATAATTGCATTGCTCGTCCTGGATCAACCGCATCGCCTCGTCGGCGTTCCATTTCGGCATCAGCACCAGCTTGCGGCCTAGCGCAAAGCTTTGCAGGAATACGGGGATTTCAGCGGTGACGTGGAACAGCGGGGTGCAGATCAACGTCGCAGGCTGAATATCCGACATCAGCCCGTCTTGGGTCAGCAGATGGACGATGCTCGCGGTCTGGGTGACATAGTTGAAAATCGCCTGACATACCGCCTCGTGGCGCGAATAGGCGCCTTTCGACTGCCCGGTCGAACCCGAGGTGAACAGGATCGTCGCCAGATCCTGTCCGGTCAGCACCGGCAGCGCGGTCGCGGCGCTGCCACCCGCGCCGGTGATCGGCTCGATCGCCTGATCGATCGGCTGCGCGATGTCCAGCACCACCAGCTTGGCGCCATGCTGCACGCCCGGTTCGGCGAGCCGCGCCGCGCGCGGCGCGTCGGCGATCACCAGCTTTGCCTCGGCATCCTCGATCCCCGCGGCAAGCTCGCCGCCCTGCCACCAGCCGTTGAGCAAGGTCGCGCAGCCGCCCGCCAGCAAAATGCCGATATAGGAAACGCACCAGGCATTGGCGTTGCGCATCGCCAGCCCGACGCGGTCGCCGCGCTGCACGCCATAGCCGTCGATCAAGCCCGCCGCGACCTGCCGCGCCGCCATATAGACCTGTTTGAACGACAGCCGTTCGTCACCTTCGACCAGAAAGGTCGCGTCGCCATGCTGCATCGCGAAATAGGCGACATAGTCCGCCAGATTCGTCGGCGCATTGGTGATGAAGGGCAGCTGCTGGCCGAAGCGTTCGACCGACCCGACCTGAATCGGTCCGCCCGGACCGGTGATCAGATTATAGGCGGCGTCCAGGCGCAAATCGAGCGCAGATGGCATCTTGTATCTCTCCTCTTGGTCTCGCTGGCCTAACCCCTTATGGGGAGGCCTCTCCTGGGGAAGGACCGCGCGACTTTATGTTTCTTTTTGCAACCCTAGCCGAAGCAACGCAATATCTTAACTTTCAAGATTTGATGGGAGAGAATAGCGAAATTGCGTTCAGCGTTTTTGGCCTGCCGATCCGCTGGTACGCGCTCGCCTATCTTGCCGGGATTTTTGTCGGTTACTGGTATCTGCTCAAGCTGATCGCGCAGCCGGGAGCGCCCATGGCGCGGCGGCATGCCGATGACATGATCTTCTACGCGATGCTGGGCATCATCATCGGAGGACGGCTGGGTTATGTGCTTTTCTATAACCTCGGCGAATATATCAAGGAACCGCTCGGCGTCTTTCGCCTGTGGGACGGCGGCATGTCGCTCCACGGCGGCGTAATCGGCGTGCTGATCGCGATCTGGTATGTGACGCGCAAGGAGAAGCTGAGCTTCCTGCGCTTTTGCGATTATGTTGCCTGCGTCATCCCCTTCGGCCTGTTTTTTGGCCGCATGGCCAATTTCGTCAACGGCGAGCTGTGGGGCCGCGCCACCGATGTGCCTTGGGCGATCATTTTTCCGGACAGCGGCACGATGGATCCGCGCCACCCCAGCCAGCTGTACGAAGCGGGTCTGGAAGGGCTGCTGATGATGGCCATCCTCGCCTTCCTCTTTTGGCGCACCGACGCGCGCTACAAGCCCGGTTTCCTGTTCGGAATGGCGGCGATCATCTATGGCCTTAGCCGTTTCGCGGTCGAGTTCGTGCGCGAGCCCGATGTCCAGCTTGGCACATTGTCGTGGGGGCTGACGATGGGGCAGACGCTGACCGTGCCGATGTTGGTTATCGGTATCTGGCTGGTCGCGACCGCGAAAGGACGCCGCCAGCGGGTCGAGCCGGTCGCCGGACCCGACAGCGTTGCGTGACCGACCGCCGACCCCCGAACAGCTGATCGGCGACATCGCGGCGGCGCGGGCGACGACGGTCGCCGATTTCATGGCCGCCGCGAACAGCCATTATTACGCGACGCGCGACCCGTTCGGCGCCGCGGGCGATTTCACCACGGCACCCGAAATCAGCCAGATGTTCGGCGAGATGGTCGGGGTCTGGATCGCCGACCTGTGGGCGCGCGCGGGAAGCCCCGCCTTTCGTTATGTCGAGCTTGGTCCGGGGCGCGGGACGCTGGCCGCTGATGCCGTGCGAACGATGGCGCGCCTTGGCTGTACCCCCGAGGGGATCGAGCTCGTTGAAACCAGCCCGACGCTGCGCGCTGCGCAAACGGCGCGCCTGCCCGCCGCGACCCATCATGACGAGGTCGACGCGCTGCCGGGCGATCTGCCGCTGTTGATCGTCGCCAATGAATTTTTCGACGCCCTGCCGGTGCATCAATATATCCGCACCATGGACGGTTGGCGCGAGCGGACCGTCGAACGTCGCGGCGACGTCTTTGCCGCGGTGCCCGGCGACGCCGATGCGGCGGCCGCGATCCCCGAAATGCTGCGCAGCAAAAATGTCGGCACGATCGTCGAAACAGCCCCGGTTGCCGCGGCGATCATGCAGCGCTGCGCCTTTCGCATCGCGCGGCAGGGCGGCGCAATGCTGGCGATCGATTATGGCTATGTCGGCCCTGCCGCGGGCGACACATTGCAAGCGGTCAAGGCGCATCGCTTCGCCGACGCCTTCACCGATCCGGGCGAGGCCGACCTGACTGCGCATGTCGACTTTGCCGCGCTCGCCGCCGCCGCGGCGGTGACCGGCGTCCGGATCGGGGCGGTCGCGACGCAGGGCGACTGGCTGCGGCGGCTTGGGATCGACGCGCGGCTGGCATCGCTCGCCGCCGCGGCGCCGACCCGCGCCGCCGAATTGCAGGGGCAGCGCGACCGGCTGGTCGACCCGCAGGCGATGGGCGATTTGTTCAAGGTGATGGCAATATGCGCGGCAGGCTGGCCGCCACCCGCCGGATTTTCAGGAGATATGGCATGACCGCCCCCCGACGCGCGACGGCAGACGACGCCGCCGCGATCAGCGCCTTTGCCGAGGCGACCTTTATCGAAACCTTTGGCCATATCTATGATCCCGCCGACCTGACCGCGTTTCTGGCCGAGTGGAATCCGGTGCCGCGCGTCCGCGCCCAGATTGCCGATCCGGAGTTTGCCATTGCGGTGGAAGAGGACGCGGCGGGCGCGATTGCGGGCTATATCAAAATGGGTCCGCTCGATTTCGACCTGCCCGCCAATCAGCCCGTCGATGATGCCGTCGAGCTCCACCAGCTCTATGTCGGCAAATCCGCGCAGGGCAGCGGGGTGGCCGCGCGGTTGACGGACTGGGGGATTGCCTGGGCGCGCGCACGGGCGTCGGTGCTCTACCTGTCGGTCTTTACCGAAAATGCCCGCGCGCAGGCCTTTTACCGCCGCTATGGTTTCTACGACGTCGGCCGCAACGCATTTCGCGTCGGCAACCATATCGACGAAGATCGTTTTTTCAGGCTCGACCTGTGACCGCGCCCTTTGCCACCGCGCCGACGCTGGACGGCATCGCGCACGGCTTTTTCGGCCGCCGCGGCGGGGTGTCGACTGGCGAACTCGCGTCGCTCAATTGCGGCCTGGGCTCGGGCGACGATCCGGCGCTGATTGCCGAAAACCGGCGCCGCGTGGCCGATGCGGTGCTGCCCGGCGCAGCACTGACCGGTGTTTATCAGGTTCATGGCAACCGCTGCGTCATCGTCGATGACAAAAGCGACCTGACCGCGCGGTCCGAAGCCGATGCGCTAGCAACGCGCACCCCGGGGATCATCCTCGGCATACTTACCGCCGACTGCGTCCCGGTGCTGTTCGCGGATCGCGAGGCGGGGATTATTGGCGCGGCACATGCGGGCTGGAAAGGCGCGCTCGCCGGGGTCACCGATGCGACGCTGGCGGCGATGGAAAGCCTTGGCGCGCGCCGCCCTAACATTGCCGCCGCGATCGGCCCGTGCATTGGGCGGGCGTCCTACGAGGTCGACGCGGCGTTCGTGCAACGTTTCACAACCGACGATCCCGCCAACGAGCGTTTTTTTGCGGCGGGCCAACCGGGCCATGCGATGTTCGATATTGCCGCCTATGTCGCCGCGCGCCTCGCCGCGGCGGGCGTCACCCGAATTGCCATCGGCGGGCAGGACACCTATGCCGAGGCGGAGGATTATTTCAGCTATCGCCGCGCGTGCCACACAGGGGAAAATTCCTATGGCCGTCAGTTGTCGGTGATCGGACTGACCAATCGATAAGTGCGGAATGATCGAAAACTGATCGTCATTGCGAGGAGCGAAGCGACGTGGCAATCCAGAGTATGCGTACACCGCTCTGGATTGCTTCGCTTCGCTCGCAATGACGAGGGTCATTGGCGATAAGCTGGTACGTTTTGGCATCCCCGCAAAAAAGAAGATGTGGGATTGGGGGACGGATGACACGGACGCGCCTGTTTGGATTGATCGGCGGCCTGCTGGCGTTCGTCGTCATGCTCGCGCTCCCCGCCCCCGCAGGCATGGAAACCACCGCCTGGCACGTCGCGGCAATGACCGTGCTGATGGCGATCTGGTGGATGACCGAGGCGCTGCCGCTGACTGTCACGGCGCTGCTGCCCTTCCTGCTCGTCCCCGCGTTCGGGGTGATGGACGCCAATGCGATTGCCAAGGAATATTATTCGCCGATCCTGTTCCTGATCCTTGGCGGTGCCTTTCTGGCGCTCGCGATCGAGCGCGTCGGGCTCCACCGGCGGCTGGCGCTGGCGCTGCTGAAACGCGCCGCGCCGACCGCGACCGGGCTGCTGTTTGCCTTCATGGCGGCAACCGCGCTGCTCAGCATGTTCATTTCCAACACCTCGACCGCGCTGATCATGATCCCGATCGCGCTCGCTGTCGTGCGGGCGGGCGGCGTGCGCGAGGGAGAGACAGAGGGTTTTGCCGGCGCAGTGATGATGGGCATCGCCTTTGCCGCGTCGATCGGCGGGCTGGGCACGCTGGTCGGCAGCCCGACCAATGCGATCGCCGCCGGGCTGATCGACAAGACGCTGGGCCTGCGCATCTCGTTTCTCGACTGGGCCATTTATGGCGTCCCGATCGTGCTGCTCGCGACCCCGGCGGCGATGCTGATCATCGCGCGGGTTCAACGCCTTGGCTTGCATCCCTTTGATGGCGTCGCGGCAGCCGCCGCGCTCGGCAAGCAGGCGATCTGGTCGACCGCGGAACGCCGTGTCGTTCCCGTCTTCCTGCTCGTGCTGATCGCCTGGATCGCCCAGCCGTGGCTCGAACCCTTCCTGCCCAAGGGCGCGCTCACCGATGGCACGATTGCGGTTGCGGGCAGCCTGTTGTTGTTCGTGCTGCCCGATGGCACCGGGCGACCCTTGTTGGTCTGGAAAGAGGCCGACCGCGCGCCGTGGGGCGTCATCATGATGTTCGGCGGCGGCCTCGCGCTCGCCGCCGCGATCACCGCCAGCGGGCTGGCCGCCTGGCTGGGCGCCGTCCTTGCCCCGCTCGGCAGTATCCCGACGATCGCGCTCGCCGCGATCATCGTCGCGCTCACCATCCTGATCACCGAATTTGCCAGCAACGTCGCGACCGCGAGCGGCATCATGCCGGTGCTCGCGGCGCTGATCGCCGCGACCGGGGTCGATCCGGTGCTGCTCGCGCTGCCCGTCGCGATGGCGGCGAGCTGGGGCTTCATGCTGCCATCGGGCACCGGCCCAAACGCGCTGGCGTGGGCGACCGGCCATATCGCGTTGCCGCGCATGCTGAAGGCCGGCCTCGCGCTCGACGTCATCGGGGTGCCGCTGCTCATCGGGGTGATCTGGGCGATTGCGATGCTGGGGTGACGCGCGGGGCAAAGGGCGCTAGTTGCTGTTGAAACTATATTGCGCAGGAGTCTTACCGCATGCCCCCCATCGACAACAGCGACCTGACCGGCACCCCGTCGCGCCGCAAGCCCAAGCAGGATGTCACCGAAATCGGCGGCCACCAGCTGTCGCCATCGACGCTGATGATGGGATATGGCTTTGATCCGATGCTGTCCGAAGGATCGCTGAAACCGCCGATCTTTCTGACGTCGACCTTCGCGTTCGAAAGCGCCGCGGCGGGCAAGCATCATTTCGAGGGGATCACCGGCAAGCGCCCCGGCGGCGCCGATGGCCTCGTCTATTCGCGTTTCAACGGCCCCAACCAGGAAATCCTGGAAGCGCGACTGGGCGTCTGGGAAAAGGCGGAGGATGCGCTGGTATTTTCCAGCGGCATGTCGGCGATCGCCACCCTGCTGCTCGCGCATGTCAGCATGAACGACGTCATCGTCCATTCGGGTCCGCTCTATGCCGCGACCGAAACGCTGATCGCGCGCATCCTGTCGCGCTTCGGCGCCACTTACGTCGATTTCCCCGCCGAAGCCACGCGCGAAGAAATGGACGCGATCCTGGCCAAGGCGCAAGCTATGGCGGCCGAAAAGGGCGGCAAGGTCGCGATGGTCTTTCTCGAAAGCCCCGCCAACCCGACCAACGCGCTGGTCGATGTGCAGGCGATGCGCGCCGCGATCGACGCGACCTTTGCCGAGGGATCGCGGCCCCCGATCGCCATCGACAACACCTTCCTTGGCCCGCTGTGGTCGAAGCCGCTGGCGCACGGCGCCGACATCGTGCTGTACAGCCTGACCAAATATGCCGGCGGTCACAGCGATCTGGTCGCGGGGGGCGTCGTCGGGTCGAAACATTGGCTGGGCCCGATCCGCATGATGCGCAACACCATCGGCACGATCTGCGACCCTCACACGGCGTGGATGCTGCTCCGCAGCCTGGAGACCGTCGAATTGCGCATGAGCCGCGCCGGCGAAAACGCCGCCAAGGTCTGCGCCTTCCTGCGCGATCATCCCAAGGTCGAGGGACTCGGCTATCTCGGTTTCCTGCCCGAGGGGCGGCAGAAGGATATCTTTGACCGCCATTGCACCGGCGCCGGATCGACCTTTTCGCTGTTCATCAAGGGCGGCGAGGCGGAAAGTTTCCGCTTCCTCGACGCGTTGAAGATCGCGAAGCTGGCGGTCAGCCTGGGCGGCACCGAAACGCTCGCCAGCCACCCCGCCGCGATGACGCATCTGTCGGTCCCCGACGCGCGCAAGGCATTGATGGGCATCACCGACAATCTGGTCCGCATTTCGATCGGGATCGAGAACGCCGACGACCTGATCGCCGATTTCGCGCAGGCGCTGGACGCGGTTTGAAAACCACAAAACCCTCCCCCTTGATGGGGGAGGCAGCGAGACTTGGAAGCTTGCTTCCTAGTCGCAGCGGAGGGGGTGCGCTCTCGGCCTGAAGCGACGCGCAAGGCTGCGCCATCACCCCCACCCAACCCTCCCCCATCAAGGGGGAGGGCTATTTGGTGTACCGCTTCGCTGCCCGCCAATCGACCACCGACCACCCCATCGTCGGCGCCAGCCGCTTCAACCCGCGCGACGGCGTCGTGGCAATCGCTTCGTCGGCAAAGCGCAACATCGGGTGGTCGGATACATGATCCGAATAGGCGCGGATGTGCGCGGCATCGCGGGTAATCGCGTTGGCGGCCATCCAGCCGTCGATGCGTGCGAACTTGGCGTCGCCATAACAATTGTCGCCCGACAATCGCGCATGGATATGGTCGGCGCCGTCGGGTTCGTCGAGCCGCGTCGCGAGCACGTCGTCCATGCCCAGCCGCCGCGCAATCGCATCGACATAAAGGTGGAACGATGCGGTTGCGAGCAGCAGTCGATAGCCCGCCGCGCGGTCGGCGGCGATCTGTTCGAGTGCCGCGGGATGCAGCCCGCGCGCCACCACCTTGTCGGCATAGCTTTCGGCGAGCGGTACGATTTCGGCGCGCGCAAACCGCTGTCCGACCAGCAGCCGCAGGTTGATCGCCTTCAGCCGCGACCGGTCGATCAGCCGCAGCGCATAGGCCAGGCTGGCCACGCCGACGAGCGGCAGCAGCAGCAGCCGCCATTGCTGTCGCCGCTGCGCAACATGCATCAAGAAACCGCTGTAAGTCCCTGATCGCGTTATCGTCCGGTCCATGTCATACATCGCCACGCGGTGCGCGTAATCGGCGGGCGGGGCGATCGGCGGGGTTTCCATGCCGCCGTCATAGAACGCCGCGGCACGGCGGCCAAGGGGGCGGGATTTGCTTGCCGTGATCGGGCAAATAATACAATGTCCTCCGCACGATGGTGGCCAGGGCGGATTTCGAACAAAGCGAGGGTGCCGGCGGCACCGATATCCGCTTCACCGGTCGGCTGACGCTGGCGCGCTTGGGCGATCTGCCGGCGCGGCTCGACGCACTCGGCCCGATCTCCACGCTCGACCTGTCGGCGCTCGAGCGAATCGACACCGTCGGCGCCTGGATCGTTACGCGCACCGTCAAGGAACATGGCGCGAAAGTCACCGGCGCCAGCCCCGAAGCCCAGCGGCTGCTCGACGCGCTGGCCAGCGACAAGAGCGAGTATCGCGTCCACCGCGACCGCCGCCCGCCGCTGATCCGCATGCTCGAACAGATCGGCGTCGCCAGCAAAGCGGTGTGGCACGAACTGATTGGCATCATCGGATTTTTCGGTGCGATGATCATGGCGCTGGGCACCCAGTTGCGCGCGCGGCGGCGGCTGCGCTGGCATGCTATCGTCACACGGTTTCAGACCGTCGGCGTCGATGCGCTGCCGATCATCGGCCTGATGACCTTTCTGATCGGGATCGTCGTCGCGCAGCAGGGCGCGGTGCAGCTTCGGCAATTCGGGCTGGAGATTTTCACCGTCAATCTGGTCGGCCGCGCGTCGATCCGCGAGCTTGGCCTGCTGATGACCGCGATCATGGTTGCGGGGCGATCGGGATCGGCGTTCGCGGCACAGATCGGCACGATGAAGCTGACCGAAGAAATCGACGCGATGCGCACCATCGGGGTGTCGCCGATGGAAGCGATCGTGCTGCCGCGCGTCGCCGCCGCGACGATCCTGATGCCGCTGCTCGGCTTTTACGCCAGCATCTGCGCGATCATCGGCGGCGGGGTGTTCTGCTGGATCGGGCTGGATATTCCGCCGCTCACCTATATCCAGCTGCTGCGCGATATTGTTCCGATGACCGATTTTTGGGCGATGCTGATCAAGGCACCGGTGTTCGGCATATTGATCGGGGTCACCGGCTGTTACGAGGGTATGCAGGTGCGCCAGAACGCCGAGGAGGTCGGGCAGCGCACGACGTCGGCGGTGGTCGCAGCAATTTTTCTCGTCATCGTCCTCGACGCGTTCTTCGCGGTCTTCTTTTCCTCGATCGGATGGAATTGATGAGCGACGAGATCGACGAACAGGTTGCCCAGGAGCTCGCCGCCGCCGACGCGGTGCAGCCCGAGGCGTTCGATTACGCGATCCGCATCCGCGGCCTGGTCAACCAGTTCGGCGACGCGGTGATCCACGACGGGCTCGACCTCGACGTCCGATCGGGCGAAATCATGGGGGTCGTCGGCGGGTCGGGCACCGGCAAGTCGGTGTTGATGCGCTCGATCATCGGCCTGCAAACGCCGACGGCGGGCGAGATCGAGGTGTATGGCAAGACGCTCGACACCATTGCCGATGAAGAGGAATCGCGCGACCTGCGCCGCCGCTGGGGCGTGATGTTTCAGGGCGGCGCGTTGTTCTCCACGCTGAGCGTCGCGGAAAATATCCAGGTGCCGCTGCGCGAATATTATCCGCGCACCGACCAGAAACTGCTCGACGAAATTGCCGCCTACAAGGTCGCGATGGTCGGCCTGCCCCCCGATGCCGGGCCGAAATATCCCGCCGAGCTGTCGGGCGGCATGGTCAAGCGCGCGGGGCTTGCGCGTTCGCTGGCGCTCGATCCGGCGCTGCTGTTTCTCGATGAACCGACCGCGGGGCTCGACCCGATCGGCGCCGCGAAGTTCGACGAGCTGATCCGCGAGCTGGCCGATACGATGGGCCTCACCGTCTTCCTGATCACCCACGATCTCGATTCGCTCTATGCGACGTGCGACCGCGTCGCGGTGCTCGCCGAAAAGAAAGTGATCGCGGTCGGCACCATCCCCGAACTGCTTGCCACCGAGCATCCGTGGATACAGGATTATTTCAACGGACCGCGAGGCCGCGCTGCGGCGAGCGGGAACCAAACCGCAAAGACCCCGATTATTGGGGGCGATAGGAAAAGCTGATGGAAACTCGCTCGAACAATGTTCTCGTCGGCGCCTTCGTCCTGTTCTTTACGGCCGCCCTCGCCTTTTTCATCGTGTGGCTGGCGAACGATACCGGCGGCACAAAGCGCGAATATGACATATTTTTCAAACAGTCGGTCGACGGCCTGAACAAAGGGGCGCCGGTGCAATTTTCGGGCGTCCCGTCGGGCCAAGTGCGCGAAATCGCCTTGTGGCCGGAGGATCCGCAGTTCGTTCGCGTGCGGATCGAGGTCAATGAAGGCGTTCCCGTCCTGCAAGGCACGACCGCCGCGATCGAGGGTGTGGGCTTTACCGGCGTGTCGCAGATTTCGCTCGACGGCGCGGTTAAGGGCGCGCCCGCGATTACCGACAAGGGACCGGCGGGCAAGCCCGTCATCCCGACCCGCGTCGGCGGCCTCGGCGAATTGCTCAACACCGCGCCGCAATTGCTGCAGCGGCTGTCGACGCTGACCGAGCGCCTTGCCGAACTGGCCGACGACGAAAATCAGGCGAGCATGCGCGGCATCCTGAACAATGTCGAAGCATCGACCGCGATCCTGGCGCGCAATGGCCCCGCGATCGAACGCGCGTTGGCCGACACGCGCATCGCGATCCAGCAGACCGGGGTTGCCGCCGAACAGATCGGCAACCTTGCCGCCGCAACCCAGGGGACGATCGATCGCAATGTCGATCCGGCGATGCGAAACCTCCGCGACACGCTCGCCTCTGCGAACGAATCGATGAAGACGCTGGAAGGCGCCATCGCCGATGCGCGCCCCGGCCTGCAAACCTTCAGCCAGACGACGATCCCCGAAGCCAATGCGCTGATCCGCGACCTGCGCCGCACCTCGGCCTCGCTGTCCAGCCTGACCGACAAGCTCGACCAGCAGGGCGCCGGCGCCGTTCTGGGCGGCAGCAAGCTGCCCGATTACAAGAAATGAGGACGATCATGATCCGCCACCTCCGCACCCCGCTGCTCGCCGCCACGCTCGCCGTCTCGCTGTCGGCGTGCATCGGCCTTGGCGGCAAGACCCCGCCGTTCCTGCTGACGCTCGATGCCGCAGCGGCCCCCGCGGCGGGCGCGGCGCGCACCGCCAGCGACGCGTCGACGCTGACCATCCTGATCCCGACAGCGCCGCAGAAACTGCGCACGACGCGCATCCCGGTGCAGCAAGACAACAACAGCGTCACCTACGTCAAGGACGCGCAATGGGTCGAAGCGCCGCAGCGATTGTTCCAGCGGCTGGTGTCCGAAACCGTCGCCGCGGGCACGTCGCGCGTCGTGCTCGACGAAGGACAATATCTGACCGCGCCGGGCGAACAGCTTGCCGGACAGCTGATGGAATTCGGCGTCGATGCGCGGACCGGCGAAGCGGTCGTCGTCTATCAGGCGATGCTGGTCGCCGCGGGCGGCAAGACCGTCAGCCAGCGCCGCTTCGAAGCGCGCGAGGCGATCGGCGGCGAGGTCGAGGCGAAGCCGGTCGGCGAGGCGCTGACGCGCGCGGCGAATAAGGTCGCGGGTGAAGTTACGGCGTGGCTGGGGGGCTGAGCGCCTGACGGAAATTGACGGCTTTCGACCGATCGGGGACCTTATCCCCTCCTCTTCAGAGGAGGGGTAGCGAGACTTACGAACTTGTTCGTTAGTCGCAGCGGGGTGGTCATCGAGGCTGGGCGTGATGGCGCGATAACCACCCCGCTCGACTAAAGGCCCGGCTGCGCCGGACCAAGTCTCACTGCCCCTCCTCTAAAGAGGAGGGGATAGCTAACGTCCCTCCCCACCCCAAAGCCAACCTACCCCAGCAAGCTCTTCGACGCCTGCTCGGTCACATCGCGCGACAGCCCCGGTTGCGCCAGAATTCGCTCAAGTTCGGCCTTCATCATCGCGGCGCGCGCTTCGTCGAAGCGTTTCCAGCGGCCGAGCGGGGGAATCATCCGCGCCGACGTTTGCGGATTCTTTGGGTCGAGCGCGATGACCAGGTCGGCGATCAACCTATACCCCGCGCCGTCGGCCTGGTGGAACGCCGCCTGATTGCCGGTCAGCGCGCCATAGAGCGAACGGACGCGGTTCGGGTTCGCCAGCGTGAAGTCGGGATGCTGCGCCAGTTCCCTGACCGCATCGACCGTGTCGGCGCGCAGCGACCACGCCTGCACCTGGAACCATTTGTCGAGCACCAGCGGATTGTCGCGGTAGCGCTGGTAGAAAATGTCCAGCGCCGCCACCCGTTCGTCGCTGTCGCCATGCGCCAGCGTCGCGAGCGCCGCCTGTCGTTCGGTCATCCCGTCGGCGGCAGAGAAAATCCGGAACGCCAGCGACGGCACATCGTCCAGCCCGGTCGCCGCGAGATAGGCGAGCGCCACGCCGCGTAAACGTCGGCCGCCCTTCGCCGCCCGCGACAGGTCGGTCGCGGGCGGAGCGGTGCCCGCCAGGATCGCGCGCCATTCGCTTTCAAGCGCGGCGCCGACCGCCGCTTGCAACGCCAGCCGTTCGCGGCGGATCGCGTCGGGATCGACGGTGACCATCTGGTCGCCGATAAAGGCCTCGCTGGGCAGCAGCACCGCCTCCGCCACAAACGCGGGATCGGTCTGGCGCCCGGCCAACGTCCCCGCAATGGCGTCGATGACCGCATCATGATCGGGCGTCTCGCCCGACACCGCGGCGACGAGCGTGTCGAGCATCAGCTGCTGCAACGCTTCGTAGCGGGCAAAGGGATCGTCGTCATGCGCCGCGAGCCAGGCGAGTTCGCCCGGCGCGCGTGCATAATCGACGATCACCGGCGCCGAAAAGCCACGATTGATCGACAACGCCGGACGCGCGGCAAAGGCGCCGAGCGCCACCCGCTGCGCCGCGCCGGTCAGCGTCACGAGCGTTTCGGGGAGGGCCGCACTGCTGCCGTCCATCGCAAAGGCGGCGAGTTTCAGCGGCATCATCATCGGTTGCTTGTCGGGCTGGCCCGGGGTCGGCGGCACCGTTTGCTCCACATCGAGCATCCATTCGCCGCCGTCCTGAACCAGCGACAGCGACAGGCGCGGCGTCCCCGCTTGGCTATACCACAGACGGAATTGCGCCAGGTCGATCCCCGCGCCCGCCTCGATCGCGCGGACGAAGTCCTCGCACGTCGCCGCCTCGCCGTCGTGGCGGTCGAAATACAGGTCAGTGCCTTTGCGGAACCGCTGCGCGCCGACCAGCGTCGCGATCATGCGGATGATCTCGGCGCCCTTGTTATAGACGGTCGCGGTGTAGAAGTTGCTGATTTCCTGAAAGCTGTCGGGGCGGATCGGGTGCGCGAGCGGCCCGGCATCCTCCGGAAATTGCGCGGCCCGGAGCAGGCGAACATCCTCGATCCGCTTGACCGCGGGCGACCCCATGTCGGCCGAAAAGCTCTGGTCGCGATAAACGGTGAAGCCCTCCTTCAGCGACAGCTGGAACCAGTCGCGGCAGGTGACGCGATTGCCCGACCAATTGTGAAAATATTCATGCGCCACGACCCCCTCGACCCCGTCATAATCGACGTCGGTCGCGGTGTCGGGGTCGGCGAGGATGTAGCGGGTGTTGAAGACGTTGAGCCCCTTGTTCTCCATCGCCCCCATGTTGAAATCGCTGACCGCAACGATGTTGAACAGGTCGAGGTCATATTCGCGCCCATAGACGCGCTCGTCCCACGCCATGCTGTCCTTCAGCGCCTGCATCGCGTGGCCGGTGCGATCGAGGTCGCCGTCGCGGACCCAGATGCCGAGCTCGACCTGTCGTCCCGACATGGTCGTAAAGCTATCCCGATTGACCACCAGGTCGCCCGCAACGAGCGCGAAGAGATAGCTCGGCTTCGGCCACGGATCTTCCCACAGCGCCCAATGATTGCCGCCCGCGCCATTGCCTTTCGCGATGCAATTGCCATTCGACAGCAGGATCGGGAAGGCCGCCTTGTCGCCCTCCATCCGCACCTTGTAGCGGCTCAGCACATCGGGGCGGTCGGGGTGAAAGGTGATACGGCGGAACCCCTCGGCCTCGCACTGGGTGCAGAGCATCCCGTTCGAGGCATAGAGTCCCATCAGCTGCGTGTTCGCCGCGGGGTGGATCAGCGTGTCGATCTCGACCGTCGCCGCGCTGCGCTCGCCCAGATTGATCACCAGGTCGCTGCCGTCCATCCGCCAGTCGTTCCACCCTTCGCCGTCGACGCGCACCGCCGCCGGGGCCAGCCCGTCGCCGCGCAGCACCAGCGGCACCGGCGTATCGGCCTGCCGCACCACCGACAGCGCCGCCGCGACGCGCGTCGCTTCGACCGCCAGCGCGAAATCGAGCGCGACGTCGGGCACCTGCCAGTCGGGCGGGCGATAGTCGCCGCGATGGATGGTGACAGGGATGGCGGGGGTGGAAGAGGCGTCGGTCATGTTTCGGGTCTAGGCGTGGGGCGCGGGGCGCGCAATAAGGCGGGCGATGGGACAGATGCTGATTTTTGGGATGGGCTATGCCGCGGGCCACCTTGCCGAGCGGCTGCGCGCGCGCGGGTGGGACGTGGTGGGGACAACGCAGGACGGGCGCAGCGACAGCATTGCGTTCGGCGACGAAGGCGCGGTGCTGGCGGCGTTGCGGTCGGCGACGCATGTCCTGTCGTCGGTGCCGCCCGTCGCGGGCGCCGACCCGGTGCTGGCGCGCTATGGTGATGCGCTCGCGCTCGCCGCGGCGGAATGGGTCGGCTATTTGTCGTCGACCGGCGTCTATGGCGATGCCGGGGGCGCGTGGGTGGACGAAAGCGCCCCGATCAAGGGCCGCCGCCCCGACCGCAATGCCGCCGATGCGGCGTGGGCGGCGCTGCGCGGCGACGTGTCGGTCTTTCGCCTCCCCGGCATCTACGGCCCGGGCCGCTCGATCCTCGATCGAATAAGCGAGGGCCGCGCGCACCGCATCGCCCTGCCCGACCAGGTCTTCAGCCGTATCCACGTCGACGACATCGCGGGCGGCGTGATCGCATCGTTCCGGGGACCGGCGGGGGTCTATAATCTGGCCGACGATGAGCCGTGTCACCAGAACCGGCTGGTCGAATGGGGCTGCGCGATGCTGGGCGCGCCGTTGCCACCGTTGCAAACGCTGGAAGAGGCAGGCCTGTCCCCCGCGGCGCGCGCGTTTTATGCCGAGAACCGGCGCGTTGCGAATGGCAAGGCGAAGCGGCTGTTGGGGTGGGCGCCGCGCTATCCCAGTTTCCGCGAAGGGTTGGCGGCCCACCCTTGAAACCCAAGTCTCCGTCATTGCGAGCGAAGCGAAGCAATCCAGAGCGGTTGACGCAGGCTCTGGATTGCTTCGCTTCGCTCGCAATGACGGCATAGGCCGTCAGATCAGCACATCCACCGTGTGGATCGACACCCCGACCAGCCCGCCGACCAGCGTTCCGTTGATGCGGATATATTGCAGGTCGTCGCCCACCGCATTTTCCAGCCGGTCGGTGATCGTCTTCGCATCCCAGCCGCGGATCGTGTCCGACACCAGTTTCAGCGCGGTCTCGCCATAGCTGTCGACCATGCCGACGACCGCGCGGCGCGCGTAGCGATTGAGCGTGCGCTTGATCGCGGCATCCTCACCCAGCATCGCGCCGAATTGCGTCACCAGCTCGCCGATCCGCCCCGCCAGCATCGTGTCGGGATTGCGCGCCGCCTTGAGCAACGCCCCGCGGCCCTGTTCCCACAGCCCGTCCAGCCAGCGTTTGACCGCCTTGTTTTCGAGCAGTTCGTCGCGGACCTTGGCGACCTTCGCCTGAACCTCCGGGTCGTGTTGCAGGTCGAGCGCCATCTTGGCGAGCCCTTCCTCGACGCGGATGCGCAGCGGGTGGGTTTCGTCGACCGCCATTTCGCTCAGCAGCTTCGACAACCCGGCGACGATGCGATTCGAAATGCTTTCGTCCAGCCCGGTGAAGCGCACGATCGCGTTCGAATTGTCGTGCACCATCTGGTGGATCAGATGCTCGTTAAGCTCGAGCGTCTTCGATCCCCATTTGACCATCGCGTCGAGCAAGGGTTGATGGCGCCCCTCGGCGAGCGCCGCCTGCATCGCCTGCCCCAGCAGCGGCGCGACATCGAGTTCGCGCAGACGATCGGCGATCGCCGATTTGACCATCCCGCCCAGCCGTTGCTGGTCGAGCGCGCCGAGCGCATCGGCGATGATGCGCGACGCGCCAAGCCGCAGCCGCCCGCCACCCTCGCCCGGTTCGGACAGGAATTTGCCGACCGCGCCCGCGACGTCGAGGGTCTGCATCTTGCGCGCGATGAGGCGCGGCAGCAGGAAGTTGGTGAGCAGGAAACGCGCCAGCGTGTCGCCGATGCGGTTCTTGTTGCGCGGGACGATGGCGGTGTGCGGGATCGGGATCCCCATCGGGTGGCGGAACAAAGCGGTGACCGCGAACCAGTCGGCGAGACCGCCGACCATCGCCGCCTCGGCAAAGGCGCGGACAAAGCCCACGGCGGGATGGAAGTCCTGATAGAATTTGGCGGCGATGAACACGCCAGCCATCACCACCAGCATCCCGGTCGCGACGACCCGGACGTTCAGCCCGCCGGTCGGAACGGCAACGCCCACCCCGATGGGGTGGGCGCGTCCGGCGGTCGCCGGGGTCGAAGGATTATCGATCATCACCATCAAATGGCGAAGCGCCGTAAAAGTTGCAACCGACGCGGCGCATTTGGCCGCGCCCGGTCACTCGGCAGGCTGCGGCGCCGGCTCGCCATGCGGCTTGGTGTCGTCGCCATGCCGATAGGTGAGCAGGTTGCGCGAGAAGAAACGGCCCAACCGTTTTTCCATGCTGTCGGCCAGGCTGAAACCCGCGGGGACGATCAGCAGCGTCAGCAGCGTCGACAGGATCAGCCCGCCGATCACAACGACACCCATCGGTGCGCGCCAGGCGCCGTCGCCCGACAACGAGATCGCGGTGGGCACCATGCCCGCAACCATCGCCACCGTGGTCATCACGATCGGCTGCGCGCGCTTGCGCCCGGCATCGAGCAGCGCGTCCATCTTGCTGACCCCATGATCCATTTCCTCGATCGCGAAATCGACGAGCAGGATCGAGTTTTTGGCGACGATGCCGAGCAGCATCAGCAGACCGATGTAAACGGGCATCGAGATTTCCATGCCGGTGATCGCCAGCCCGAGCAGCCCGCCGAGCGGCGCGAGCAGCAACGACGACATGTTGACCAGCGGCGACAGGAAGCGGCGATAGAGCAGCACCAGCGTCGAGAAGACGAGCAGCAGACCCGACACCACCGCGATGATGAAATTGGTAATCAGTTCGGCCTGCCATTTGGCATCGCCCTGCACCACCTTGCGGATCCCTTGCGGCATATTCTTGACCGCGGGCAGCGCATCGATCTTTTTCTGCGCTTCACCGGTCACCAGCCCCGGCGCCAGATCGGCACCGATGACGATGCGCCGCGTCTGGTTGTAACGGCGCAGTTCGGTCGGTCCGGCGCCGAACCCGATCTCGGCGACCGATTTCAGCGGCACGGTGGTCCCGCGTGAGGTTGGCACCGGCAGGTTTTCGATCGTCGCCAGGCTGCGCCGCGAATCTTCGGACAGCAGCACGCGGATCGGGATCTGGCGGTCGGACAGCGAGAATTTCGCCGCGTTCTGATCGATATCGCCTAGCGTTGCGATGCGGATCGTCTGGCTGAGCGCCGCAGTGGTGACGCCAAGCTCGGCGGCCAGGTCCATGCGCGGGTTGACGATGATTTCGGGACGCGGAATGTCGCCTTCGATCCGCGGCGCACGCAATTCCTTTACCCCGCCCATCTGGGCGACGATGGTGCGGGCATGTTTTTCCAGCGCGACGGGATCGTCGCCGCCGATGACCATCGTGATGTCGCGGCCCGAAAAGCCGCCCGACTGGCTCTGGAACGACACCCGCGCGTCGGGGATCGCCGCCAGCTTGGGTTGCAGGCTGCGTTCCCATTCGACGCTGGTCATCGGGCGCTCTTTCTTGAGCGTGATGAACGCGTTGCCGCCGCCGACATTGACGTCGTAGAATGCCGTCTGGACGATCGGACTATTGTCGAGCACGTCGCCGATCTGCCGCACGATATTCTCGCTCTGCGCCAGCGTCGAACCCGGCGGCAATTCGTAACGCACCTGGCTGTAGTCGCTGTTGGTCGTCGGCTGGAACTGCTGCGGCAGGACCATGAACAGACCGATGCTCGACAGGAATGCGAAGAGTCCGATACCGACGATCCAGACGCGATGATCGTGAAGGCGCGCATAGGCGCGTTGCGCCATAAAGTGGGTCCAGAGACAGAAGCGCCAATTATGGGCGCCGAATAGCCGTCCAAAAAGCCACGCCAGCACGCCAAACGCAGCGGCGGGTATCATAACAGTCGCCCAAGCCTTCAAAACGGCTTCCGTTGATGCCAGCGCTCCGATCAGCCAAAGCAACGCGCATATTACTGCGACGCCAAAGCCAGCCCAAGCATAGGCTTTCAGGATCGCAGTCGGCTCTTCGCGGTTGGTCCAGACGACCAGCGCACCGAAAACAACGAGAACCAAACTTGTCACGAGAAACGCGGTGATCGCGGCAAGTGGCGTCAGAATAAGGAAATGGACCGCCGGGTTCGGACCATCCTGCCCAGCCGGAACCGGCTGAAAATAGCCGAAGATCATAAAGATGAGCGCAGCTGCAGCAAAAATGAACGGAACAATGAGGTACATCAACCGCGTCGAAAAGACTTCATAACCCGCCTTCTTCGCCTGCTGTTTCGAACTGTCCAGCGTCCAGCCGAGCAGCCGCTCGTACCGGTCGACCCACGGCCCCGCCGCATGGTCCTGTTCGCCCTGCGCCGACAGGAAATAGGCGGCGATCATCGGCGTGATCATGCGCGCGACGGCCAGGCTGACGAGCACCGCGAACACGACGGTCATCCCGAACTGGACAAAGAACTGCCCCGAAATGCCGGGCATCAACGCGACAGGCAGGAACACCGCGACGATCGACATCGTCGTCGCCACCACCGCCAGGCCGATTTCGTCGGCGGCGTCGATCGACGCCTGATAGGCGGTTTTGCCCATTCGCATGTGTCTGACGATATTCTCGATCTCGACGATCGCGTCATCGACAAGCACCCCGGCGACCAGGCTGAGCGCCAGCAGCGACAGGCTGTTCAGCGAAAAGCCCATCATGTCCATGAACCAGAAGGTCGGGATCGCCGACAGCGGGATCGCGAGCGCGCTGATCAGCGTCGCGCGCCAGTCGCGCAGGAACAGGAAGACGACGACGACCGCCAGCACCGCGCCCTCGATCATCGCGAGCATCGAGCTGCGATATTGTTCCTTGGTATATTCGGTGCGCGTGAACAGGATCTTGAAATCGACCTTCGGGTTGTTCTTCTTGATCTCTGCCAGCTTCTTCATCGTCTCGTCATGGACCGTGACGTCCGACGCGCCCTTCGCCTTTTCGATCGAGAAGCTGAGCACCTGGCGGCCCTTGATCTTGGCCAGGTTGCGCTGTTCGGCATAGCCATCGGTCACTTTGGCGACGTCGGACAAGCGCACGGTACGGCCGTTACCGATCGACAGGCGCGTGTCGCCGAGTTCGAAGGCGTTGGCGGCGTTGCCCAGCACGCGCACGGCCTGTTCGGACCCGGCGATTTCGGTGCGCCCGCCCGCGGCATTGACGTTGGTCTGGCGTAGCTGCTGGTTCACCTGGCTTGCGGTCAGGCCATAGCTTTGCATGCGCGCCGGATCGAGGATGACGCGAATTTCGCGGTCGACGCCGCCCGAACGGCGCACCTGGCTCATGCCCGGAATCGACAGCAGCTCTTTGGCGACCGTATTGTCGACGTACCACGACAGCTGTTCGAGCGTCATGTCGGACGCTTCGACGGCGAAATAGGTAATCGGCCCGCCCGCGATGTCGACACGCACGACCTGCGGTTCAAGGATGCCGTCGGGAAGGTCGCTGCGTATCTGCTGAACCGCCTGATTGACGTCGTTATAGGCGCGGTCGATCGGGGTGCCGATGGCGAACTGGACAAAGGTGCGGCTGTTGCCCTCGCCGACGTAGGACGACATTTCATCGACCCCGCTGACCCCGCGCACCGCGGCTTCGACGCGCTGGGTGACCTGCGTTTCCAGCTCCGACGGCGCCGCTCCCGGCTGCGCAACGACGACCTGGACCGCCGGGAATTCGATGTCGGGATTGTCGTTGACGTCCATCCGGTTGAAACTGACGATACCCGCCAGCATCAACAGCACGAACATGACGATCGGCGGCACCGGATTGCGGATGCACCAGGCGGAAATGTTGCGAAAGCTCATGATTCAAACGCCTTTTGTGCGCACGCGACCGGGAAGAGTTATTGCGACGATTTCTGGATCACCGGCTTCACCTTGTCGCCGACATTCAGGAAGGCGCCCGCCAGCACGACCACCCGTTCGTTGCCGGTCAGGCCCGAGGCGACCGATACGCCATCGTCGGTGACCGTACCGACCTTGACCGCGCGGCGTTGGATCGTGTTTTTGCCGTCGACGATCAGCACATAATTGCCCTCGGGACCGCTCTGCACGGCGCTTTCGGGAAGCAGCGGGGCTTCTTCGCTGCCGGACACCAGCCGCGCGTCGGCAAAGCCGCCGGGACGCAGCGCCGCGCTGTACGGCACCGCAATGCGCACCATGCCCTGCCGCGTGTCGGGGTTGATCACCGGCGACACCTGCCACACCTGGCCCGCGATCTGCAGGTTGGTGCCGACCGGGCTGATCGTCGCGCGGGTGCCGACGCGCACCCGCTGCAGATCGGCTTCGGCCATCTGCGCCAGCAATTCCATCTCGCCGCCGCGCGCCATGCGGAACAACACGCCGCTGCCGGCACCGACGATCTGGCCGGGTTCGACGCCGCGCGTCAGCACCAGCCCGGCCGCCGGAGCGACGATGTTCAGGCGGCCCGTGCGCGCCTGCGCCTCACGATATTGAGCCTGCGCGACGCTGACGCGTGCATTGGCGGCATCGCGGGTGGCGCGTCTGCGGTCCATGTCCGCTTTCGAGATGAAGCCGCGTCCGACCAGCGCATCGGCGCGCGTGAGTTCGGCCTGCGCCAGGTCGGCATCGGCCTGCGCCACGCGGATCGAAGCGGCAAGGCCGGCGGCCTGCTGCGTCTGGACCGCACGATCGATGATCGCCAGCGGCTGTCCGGCGCCGACCCACTGGCCGGGCTCGACCAGAACGCGCACGACCTGTCCGCCTTCACCTGCGACGCCGACGGGCATTTCGCGGCGCGCCGCGATCGTGCCATTGGTCGAAATCGTTGCCTGGACCGACTGCCGACCGGGGATGACGACGGTGATGCTGGGCACCGCAGCGGCGCCCTCGCCGCCCGCAGCGCCATCGGCCCCGGCCGCGCCATCCTTGCTCGAACTGAACGCATACCAGGTTGCCGCCAGCGCCAGCGCGATCAGCACCAATGCGATAATCAGGCGCGTCCGCTTGCGGCGGTTGTCCGCCTCTTCATAATAGCTCTGGGTCGAACCCGCGAGGCTGTCCATCACATCCACTTTCCGCTCGTAGTTCACGCCGAAATCCTCCCTGCCTCACGCGGCATCCGATGCAGCAAGCGCAACAACGCTCCGCCCCCTCAGGCCCGCACGACAGGACCGAAATCCCGTATGAGGTGTATTACCTAATTAAACCACCACTTGCAAGAGGCCAAAGCGTGCTGTGCTGCCAGCCCCCCGGGCGGCGGTTCATAGGCAGTTCCGGGCATGATTTCCAGTGGTTGCGGGCATGAAAAAGGGCGGCGCGCCTGACGGCGGGCCACCCTTTGATCCGGCCGGCCGCAAAGGACCGGACGCCGGAGGATTATCGATTCAGCGAACGCGTCCGCGCCGTACCAGATTGACGATGGCAAGCAGGACGACCGCGCCGATAAAGGCGGTCAGCAGGGTCATCGGGTCAAAAGCGTTGCCGCGCAGGTGACCGCCGCCCAGGAACTGGCCGAACAGCAAACGGCCAAGGATGGAGCCCACACAGCCGACGATGATGTTGAGGAAGATACCCTGTTGGGCGTCGGTGCGCATCACGATGCTGGCCAGCCAGCCGATAACGCCGCCCATGATGATTGCGATAATGAAATCCATGATATTGACCCCCTACGATCATTGATGGTGCCCGACATTGCGGGCAGGCCTTTGATAACCCGGATATTTGAAAGCGCCTAGCAGAATAGCGGCGGCGCAAAATGCACCGCCGCCACTCCGGTTAACGAACGCTGCCGCGGCGGACCAGATTGATGATGCCGAGCAAGACGACGGCACCGATAAAGGCCCACAGCAACCCGATCGGGCTGAAGGTATCGAGGCTGGCACCCATGCCGAAAAAGCTGCCAAGGAAATTGCCGAGGAACGCCCCGACGATACCGACCACGACATTCAGGATGATGCCCTGCTGCGCGTCGGTGCGCATGACGATGCTCGCCAGCCAGCCGATGATGCCGCCAACAATCAAGGTGATGATCAAGCCCATGATATTTCCCTTCCTGAACCGCCGGGCAAACGCCGATGCCCGGCCGAAATATGAACGTCCGGTCGCGCCCAGACATCGTTTCAACGATGCCGACACAATGCGGAAAGGAAGCGAAAGGTTCCCGGCCGGCCCCGAAGGGCGCAGCCGGGAAAGTGGGATCAGTTCCAGATCAAGAACTGCTCCGGGTCGCAAGGACGGCTATAAGCAGCCGCGTTTGACCGCGATGTGACGGACGTCACACCGGCGAAAATAAACTGTGAAAAATGCAGCCCCCCGGGGCGGTGCAGCGCGCGGCGCTCAAACGAAATGGGGGCCGACATCGCTGCCAACCCCCACTATCCGGCTTTGCCCCACGCACTCCGCCTCACTCCATCCCGGTCCGCTTCTCTTGCGATCAGCAGCCCGCAAAACGATGCGTTGCGGCGCACGCCGGAACAATCCGGCGACGGTTTGGTCGGCCCCCTTTCGGGGGCCGGCCGCACCTGGAAAGCCCTTCATCATCTCTTTCAGCGTCCGCCGAAGCAGTCGCGGTCCAAGCGATGGACTGCATTTCCTGTACCCGATCGGGTTCGCATCAACTCGTGGGAATCGCTACGTTCCGTGACCAGGCTATCGGTCGATTTCCTCGTAAGTCCGGTCCGTTCTCTTCTGGCTAGTCTTGCAACTACCCTTGATGTCCCGGCGGTCTTTCGTCTCCGTCTTCCGATGATTTGAAGCTGACATGAAGCGTTCGGGGCGCCAACAGAAAAACGTCCAAATGCCCTGTCCGAACGTCGGCTGCTGTGGATAAGTCCGGCATTAGCAACAAGCGGATTCGGTGCGGCATTTTTGTAACAAGCATGCAGCATTTTCGGATTCGGATTTGCCCCTCAAGGCGAAATAAGTCCTGGCTCGACTCGTGGCGGCGAGTCGAAAATCCGACTCGCCTTCGGGATCACGCCCGCCCCAGATCGCCCTTGCCGATCGTCCCCGACGCCATCTCCAGCATCCGGTCGAGGCTCTTGCGCGCCGCGAGGCGGAGCCCTTCTTCCATCTCGATCTGCGGTTTCAGGTCGCGCAGCGCGAGGTACAGCTTCTCCATCGTGTTGAGCGCCATATACGGGCAGATGTTGCAGTTGCAGTTGCCGTCGGCGCCCGGCGCCCCGATGAAGGTCTTTTCGGGGATCGCCAGTTCCATCTGGTGGATGATGTGCGGCTCGGTCGCGACGATCAGCGTGTCGCCCGGGAAGCTTTTCGCGAATTGCAGGATGCCGCTGGTCGATCCGACATAGTCGGCATGATCGACGATGTGCGGCGGGCATTCGGGATGCGCCGCGACCGGCGCGCCCGGATGCTGGGCTTTCAATTTCAGCAACTCGGTTTCGCTGAACGCCTCGTGCACGATGCACACCCCCGGCCAAAGCAGCATCTCACGCCCGAACTTGCGGTTGAGATAACCGCCCAGATGCCGGTCGGGGCCGAAAATGATCGGCTGGTTTTCGGGAATCTGGCTGATGATCGTCTCAGCGCTCGACGAGGTGACGATGATGTCGCTCAATGCCTTCACCGCCGCCGAGCAGTTGATGTAGGTCAGCGCGATATGATCGGGATGCTTTTCGCGAAAGCGTTTGAACTGTTCGGGCGGGCAGCTGTCCTCCAGCGAACAGCCGGCATCCATGTCGGGCAGGATCACGATCTTTTCGGGGCTCAGGATCTTCGCCGTCTCGGCCATGAACTTCACGCCGCAGAACGCGATCACGTCGGCGTCGGTATCCGCGGCCTTGCGCGACAGCTCAAGCGAATCGCCGACAAAATCGGCGAGATCCTGAATCTCGGGCTTTTGATAATAATGCGCCAAAATCACGGCATTGCGTTCTTTGCGCAGCCGCTCGATTTCAGCGCGCAGGTCGAGACCCGAGAGATTCTCGCGGATGGGAGCAGTCATCGCTTTTCCTTATCTGGCTTTTGCCTTGGCCTCCCCCCTACACCGCGACCCCGGACAGGGCAACGCGGCGTCAGCCGCCAACCAGCCGGTCCGCGAGCGCGATGACGGGGGGCGTCAGTGCTGCCAAATAGATGGTGATCCGCACCGCGATGACAATCGCCGCAATCGCCTTTGTCGCGGGGTGGACGCTGCCCAGCGTGCGGCGATCGTGCAGCGCGATAATGCCCACGACAGCCAGCTGGATCAGGCCGATCGGGATGTCGGACCAGCCGATCATCAATGGCATCGGCAAGATGCGGCCAAGCGCGGGTTCGAGGATGACGATCGTCGCGCCGATCATCAGCCGCCGATGCCAGTCGGTCCGGTTGCGCCGCCGCACCGCCGCCCACACCATCAAACCGAACACCAGCGATTCGATGACGGTCAGGGCAAGGAAATAGGGCGGCAAGAAAAAGGGCGGGAAGCGCCCGAGCACCAGCGACGCCAGCCCGGTAAAGACGCCGAGCGCCGTGATGGCAATCGCCAGCAACGCGCCGACCCACCCGAGCCGCCGGTGCAGCGCCAAATTCTGCCGCGCCACCAGCGTCGGCTGGGCCACCAACAGCGCGAGCCACGCGAGCATCAGCACCCCGTGCAGATGCACCCAGAAGGGCGCCGCGACCGGATCGACAAACCCGCGCAGCGCGAACTGCGCGAAGCCGAGTATGATAAACGCCGCAAGGCCGATCGCCATGCGCTGCCAGAAAAGCTCGGGGCGCACCATGCCCGCTGCTGTCGTCGCCATGCCACACCCCCCAGTCGGCCTGAATCGTCGGACAGACTAACGCACTGCGACGGCGCGCGAAAGCCGCCTAGCCAGCAGGGGTATTGGCGAAGCGCGCGGTGACCTTCGCATCGATCCCCGCGGCCTTGAGCGGCATCGCGAAACTCTGCTCGATCGCGGCCCGCGCCGCGCCCTGCGCCAGCCGCATCGGGGTCGGCCCCTTCGCCTGTTTGATCAGTTCGTCCTGCGCCGCCTTGCGGTTGGCGGCGTCGAGCGACGCTTCGGCATCGGTCAGCGTCAGCAGGATCGTCCCGTCGCGAAACTCGCTGATCGCGTCCAAGTCGATTTCGGGGCCGGCGAGGCGCAGCGGCGGCAGGGTGACCGTCAACGCCTTGGTCGCCGCGTCCCAGTCGAGATCCGCGGGTTTGAGCTTCCCCAGATCGACCTCGTAGCGAACAGTCCCCGGCATGATCAGCGTCTTTTTCGCGCTCAGCCCCATCCGGCTCTGCGTCGATGTCACCACCGCGACATAGCGCGCGGTGAACGGCACCAGGACATTCTGTTCCTGCAGGCCTTGCAGGCTCGCGGCGACAACGGTCTCGGGATCATAGCCCGTTTGCCAGTCGCGCCACGCCGACACTGCCCACCAGACGGCGAGCAACAGCATTGCGGCGGCAGCAAGCAGGATCAGGCGCCCGGTCAGGCGCGGCGGGGGTGCGGATGGAGTCGAAGTCATGGCTCCGTATAGACCGAACAATCGGGCGCCGGGCGATCCATTTCATAACGGCCCGTCGCATTGTTGAAACGCAGCATGCGCTCGTAACTGCACTCGGGGTCCTGCCATTGCGCCAGATCGCTCGCTTTCAGCTTCTGCCCGCTATTGTCCTCGCTCCGCCGCGAAGTCTGCGGATAGGCGGTCGCAAAGCTGCGATAGGTCAGCGCCGGCAGTTCGCCGCCATCGTCGGGGCCGGGTTTCAGCACCGCCTTATATTCATATTCGTCGTGGCAGGCGTCGAGCCGGTCCTTGGCATCCTGCTGCGAAAAACAGGCGCGGATCATCAGCGAACCGTTCCAGACGACGTCGAGCACTTCGCCGCCCAGCCCGATCGCGTGCGGCGCCATGCCGAAACGCAACAGGTGCAGTCGGCTCCCCGAACCGCCGCCGCCCGAATACATCGCACGCTGTTCGCCGATCACCCCGACCAGCATCTCCAGCCCCTCGCGGCCGCCCGCTTGGTCGCCGCCGCGCACCCACACGGCTTGCGGCCATAGTCGCAGCGCCTGCGGCTCACCGGCAAAGGCGGGCAGCGGCAGGACAGTCCTGTCATCGTCGCCGGACCCCGGAAACGAGACGACCAGAGTGGCAGGCAGCGCGTCCGAATCCCCCGCATCGGGCAGCGCAAAACATATTTGTCGGTCAGGCAGGCAATGGGTGCCGCTGGCGTCGGCGGTCAGATCGATCAGCGTCTGCTTGGCGGCGGGTGCGGCGTCGGTCGTCGGCTGTGCGGCAGCGAGCAGCATCGTCAACAGCATGTCAGGCCAATTCCCATTCGTCACCGCGTTCGCGCACCACCCCGCGCGCGCGCAGGTCGAACAGATGCGCGAGCACCGATCGTCCGGCGGCGCCGGTCAGCCGCGGGTCCAGCCCCTTGTACATATGCGCCACCATGACCGGGATGACCCGGGTGCCCTTTTCCAGCTCGCGCAATATCTGCCGCTCGCGCTGCTTGCGGTGCCCCAGCATGCCGCGGACCAGCTGGCGCGGCTTGGTCACCGCTGGGCCGTGCGCAGGATAATAGACGCGGTCGCTTCGCTCATACAGCTTCGACAGGCTGGCCATATAGGCCGCCATGTCACCGTCGGGCGGGCTGACGACGCTGGTCGACCACGCCATGACATGATCGCCGGTGAACAGCGCGCCGCTCTCGACGAGCGCGAAGCAGAGGTGGTTCGATGTGTGCCCGGGGGTTGCGACCGCCTCGATCGTCCAGCCGTCGCCCGATATGCGTTCGCCGTCGGCCAGCACGCGGTCGGGCGCATAATCGGGGTCGAACGCCGAATCGGCGCGCGGTCCGTCGTCGGACAGGGCCAGCGGCGCGCAGCCGATGATCGGGGCGCCCGTCGCGGCTTTGAGCGGCGCCGCGGCCGGGCTGTGGTCGCGGTGGGTGTGGGTGCACAGGATTGCGGCGACGCGCTGCCCCGCGACCGCGCGCAGGATGGCATCGACATGGCCAACCCCGTTGATGTCGGCGGGATCGCCGATGCTCATGCCGCTCCCGGTCGGGCCAGGGTCGATCACCGCCACATCCTTGCCCGCGCCCACGATCCACGTCTGGGTGCCGGTGAAGGTGTAGGGCGACGGGTTCGGCGCCAGCACGCGCCGCACCAACGGCTCATGCTGATCGCAATCGCCGGCGCGGATGCTGTCGGGCCAGGGCTTCTCTTCGCTCATGGTTGTCATGTGGCATTGCCGGGGGCGGAACGAAAGGGGTGGTGCGCAAAATGCGGGATGGGGGGAGCGGGATCGTAGCGATCGATGGGGCTTGATGACCGCTGACGAGCGGAAGCAGCCGATCCTCCCCCAACGGGGGAGGGGGACCACCCGAAGGGTGGTGGAGGGGCACAGGAGGTTTACGCGGGGCTCTATTGAAACGCTCGATTTCTAGGGGCGTTGCCGCCGCGCACTACGTCAGCGACAAGGCAAACCGCCGGTGCCCCTCCACCAGCTTCGCTGGTCCCCCTCCCCGTGCCGGGGAGGATCGGCAATGTCCGCCCCCCACCCCCAAAGCAGCCACCACCCGCCGCCCCAACGAAAAAGGGAGCGGCATCCCGCTCCCTTTCCCCGCCCCTGCCGCCAGCCCCACCGGGGAGCAAAGGCTGGCGTCAAAGCTGTTTGGACCTAGTGGTCTGCTTTCTCGATGTCGGCGATCGCCCGTTCCAGGTCGGCGGCAACCTTGGCGCGCATGTCGTCGGACAGGCCGCGCGCGCGTTCGCCCTCGGCAAAGGCTTCGCGCGCTTTTTTCAGCGCCGTCAGCCGCGCTGCCTTGCCTTCGGCGCTGTCGCTGCACGCAAACATATGGACGCGGGTGCGTTTGGTGCCGTCGGTCTCGTCGCGATTGACGATCGGTGCCGCCCCTTTGCTGTCGCCGCACTTGCCCAGGACGAACGTCTGGCCATTGACCGACGACCAAGCGCCATGCGGCAGCGGAGGCATGGGCGGCAGCGGGGCCAGCACGGTGCGAATGCGCTCCTTGCGTTTCGCTTCCAGCTTGTCGGCGATCGCGTCGGCCTGCTTGCCGGTAATGCCCTGTTCCTTCAGCGTCGCGAGCACGTCGTCGCGCGACAGGCTGCCCGGCATCCGCACATCGAGATGGCGCAGCTTGTCCCTGCCGTCGGCGGGGGCGAACATCACCGTCGGTGCCTTGCCGTCACTTTGGCCGTCGTGGCGAATGACGATGCGGTGCACTTCGCGCTTCTTGCCATCGGTGTCGGTGGTGACGTTCTCGCTGTGGTCGGTGAAGACCATGACGCTGGGGGCGTCCGGGGCGTCGGGCGCTTCGGGCGGCAACGAGGCCTCCGGCGGCAGCGGCGGTGCGGGGGGTTCAGCCAGATCGACCGTCTGCGCGGTCGCCGTTTCGACCCCCGCCGGGACCAGCGTCGCGGTTGTCGCCAGCACCGCCAGTGCCGCGCCGCCGATCAGCACGCGGCCAGCCAGTCCGCGCTGTTTCGAAATATCCCTCCGCATCAACATCGTCAGCCTCTCCTGCAAATTATCGTGAACCGCCATCGGCGCCGCGAGCGACAACCGCGATCCGACCGCAGCCTTGGCGATCGCGGTCGCATAGCGCGCGGTGCGCTCGCCCCGCATGTCGGCGTCGGCCATCGTCAGCACGCGGGCATCGCACGCCGCCTCCTGGTCAAAGCGGAAGGCGCGGATCGCGCGCCAGGCAAAGGGGTTGAACCATTGCGACGCCAGCAGCACGAGCGCGGCGGCATTGGCCCACAAATCGCCGTGACGATGGTGCGCCAGTTCATGGTCCACCGCCAGCGCCCGTTCGTCGGCGGCATAGCGGGCAAAGAAATCCTGCGGCACTGCGACGATGCGGTGCCACAGGCCAAAGGCGACGGGGCCATCGACGGCATCGGTCATCACCAGCCGGATCGTCCCGATCGGCTCCAGCTCGACCGCCTCGGTCAGCACCTCGGCGCGAAAGCGGCGGTGCGACAACAGCGCCATCGCCAGCACCGCGGCCATGCCCATCGCCCACAATGCAAAGGCATAGGGCATGGCATCGGCGACCGACCAGGTGGGCGCCACCGGGGCGGTCATCGCCAAATCGACCGCGACCAGCATAACCTGAGCACTGTCAGGCGCCGCCACCGGATCGGCGAACGGCAGCGGCGGCAACACCAGCCGCAGCGCCGGGATCAGCCACAGGCTGTACGCCAGCCGCGGCCCGAAATGACGCGCGAAGGGTTTGCGGATCAGCAGCACCGCAAGCACGAGCAGCGCGGTGGTGAGCATCGTGTCGCCCCACACCTGCATCCAGGTCGCGGCGCTCATGACTTGAGCCTCCGCAGCAGGGCTTCGATTTCGGCAATATCGGTGTCCGACAAGGCCTCACGATCGGCGAGATGTGCGATCAGCGGGCTGACGCGGCCGCCAAACAGGCGATCGACAAACCGCTGCGATTCCTCGCCGACGGCGTCGGCGCGCTCGATCGCGGGGCTATAAAGGTAACGGCGGCCGTCGGCTTCGGCGGTCACCGCGCCTTTCTGGACCAGCCGCGCCAGCAACGTCTTGACGGTCGCCTGTGTCCAGCCATTCGCCTCGCCGATCCGTGTGGTCAGGTCGGCCGCGGTCTGGGGGGCATCGTCCCATAGGGCCGACAGCACCTGCATCTCCGACTCGCTTGCTCTTTCCGCCATCAGAACCCCTCCCACTGGCGCCGCTCATTTACGACGCGACTACAAATGTAGTCAATGGGCTGAATGGTCGATGAACGAAGCTGAACGGCAAAGTGTCGGGATTTTTGACAAAGTGCGAAGGCGGTAAGGAATCGCTAACCACCGTCATCCGCACAGATCGGTCGCCGCGAGAAATTGGCACGGCAATTGAATAGTATCCGATGTTCCCGAGTGTTCCGCTCAATAGAGCGGTGGGGGGCATCGGTCTGGTCCCTGATGTCCCCTGCCCTCACCGGGAAATTCACACTTGCCCCCGATGCAGACGGGGGGCGGAGCGGCCGAAAGGCCCCGCCCCCCGGAAGCTTTCCATCACATACTTCGATCCAGAAACGGCGCCACTACCGCGGCGGTGACCCGCAGCGGCCGACCGCTTGCCTTGTCGAGCAACGCCCAGACGGTCCGCGCCCGCACATGCACTTTGCCGTCGGCGCCGGTGAATTCCATGAAGCGGTCGAATTTGGCGCCTTGCGGCTGGTCCGCGACCCACGTTCGCGCGGTCACCGTCTGACCGGGGCCGAGCGCGCGGAGATAGTCGATCTCGTGCCGCACCACGACCCAGATATAGGCATCCTTGTGCGCCTGCGGCGCCGCAGCGTCCCAATGGCCGGTCGCGACCTGCTGGATCCACTGGACCCAGACGGCGTTGTTGACGTGGCCGAGTTCGTCGATGCTGTCGGGGGTGGCGGTGAGTTGGAGGGTGAAGGATTTCATGGGATGTTGCTTAACCCCGACGCTCGGCGACACAAGACCTCGTCATTGCGAGGAGCGAAGCGACGCGGCAATCCAGAGCATGCGTAAACCGCCCTGGATTGCTTCGCTTCGCTCGCAATGACGAAGGGGTTAAACGCTAAGCCAATTCCACCGTCGTCACCATATACCCCGCATCGCGCAGCGACGCGACCAGGCTGTCGAGATGCTCGCGGTCGCGCGCTTCGCATTCGATGTCGGTGATCAGCCCCTTGGCGGGCAGGGTGGTAAAGATGCGCTGGTGATAGATTTCGATGATGTTGACCTGCTTTTCGTCGAACAGCTTCATCACCTTGAACAGCGCGCCGGGACGGTCCTGCAACCGGATGCGCAGCCGCGCGATGCGGCCCGAGCGTGCGAGGTCGCGCAGCAGCACATTGGCGAGCAGGCGCGTGTCGATGTTGCCGCCGCACAGCACCAGCCCGACCTTGCGTCCGGCAAATTCCTCCGGATGCGCGAGCAGCGCGGCAAGGCCCGCAGCGCCCGCCCCCTCGACCACCGTCTTTTCGATCTGGAGCAGCAGGCTGACCGCGCGTTCCAGATGGCGTTCGGCGACCAGCACGATGTCGTCGTTCAGTTCGGCGACGCGCAGCCGCGTGTAATCGCCGGGTTCCTTGACCGCGATACCCTCGGCCAGCGTGTCGCCCTCGCACGCCATGTCGACGCCGTTGAGCTTTGCATACATAGACGGATAGAGCTCGGCCTGCACCCCGATCAGACGGATGTCGGGATTGATCCCGCGCGCCGCGGTGCCCATGCCGGTGAACAGCCCGCCACCGCCGATCGGGATGATCAGCGTGTCGATTTCGGGGACGTCCTCGAGCATTTCGAGCGCCACCGTCCCTTGCCCCGCGGCAATATGCGGATGATCGAACGGATGGACGAAGGTCAGCCCGCGCTCGACTTCCAGCTCGCGGGCATGGGCATAAGCGTCGTCGTATTTCTCGCCGAACAGGACGATTTCGGCGCCGTGACTGGCGGTCTGATACACCTTCACCTGCGGCGTCGTTTTCGGCATCACGATGGTGACCGGGACGCCCAGCCTTTTGCCGTGATAGGCCAGCCCCTGGGCATGATTGCCCGCCGACGCGGCGATCACCCCGCGCGCGCGCGCCGCCGGATCCATCAGCAGCAGCGCATTGAGCGCGCCGCGTTCCTTGTACGCCGCCGTAAATTGCAGATTTTCGAACTTCAGCCACACTTCGGCGCCGACCATTTCGGACAGCGTTTGCGAATGCAGCGTCGGGGTGCGGACAATGGCCCCGTCGATGCGGTCCGCGGCCGCGCGCACATCGTCGAGGCTGATCGCCGGAAAATCGGCAGCGGAAAGGGTCGGTGCGGTCGTGCTCATGATGCGGCTGGCCCTACCCCATCTGGCGCGCCGCGCAAACTATGCTTATGAGTTCGCCGATGAACGAACAAAAATTGCGTATCGCCTTCATCGGCACCGGCGTCATGGGCGGACCGATGGCGGGGCATCTGGCCAAGGCAGGTCATAATCTTACCGTTTATAACCGCACCCGCGCCAAGGCCGATGCCTGGGTTGCGGCGCATGGCGGCGCGGCGGCATCGACCCCCGCCGAAGCTGCGACCGACGCCGATGTCGTCCTGACCTGCGTCGGCAACGACGACGATCTGGCGCAGGTCACGCTGGGCCGCGACGGCGCTTTCAAAGCGATGCGCAAAGGCGCGCTGTTCATCGACCACACCACCGTGTCGGCGCGGATCGCGCGGCAGCTGTCGGTCGAGGCCGAAGGGCCTGGCATATTGTGCGTCGATGCCCCGGTTTCGGGCGGCGAAGCGGGGGCGCAGAACGGCACGCTGTCGATCATGTGCGGCGGCGCCAAGGCGGCGTTTGCCGCCGCCGAACCCGTGATGCAGGCCTATGCCGCGCGCATGGTCCATATCGGCGGCCCCGGCGCGGGACAGACGACCAAGATGGTCAACCAGATCGCGATCGCCGGGGTGCTGCAGGGCCTGTCCGAAGCCTTGCGGTTCGCGCAGGCGTCGCGGCTCGACACCGGCAAGGTGTTCGAGGCGGTGTCGGGCGGCGCCGCGGCAAGCTGGCAGATGCTCAACCGCTGGGACACGATGGCAAAGGACGAGTTCGATTTCGGCTTTGCGGTCGACTGGATGCGCAAGGATCTGGGTTTGGCCCTCGACGAAGCGCGGTCGAACGGCGCGACGATCCCCGTCGCCGGGTTGGTCGATCAATTTTACGCCGATGTGCAGAAACTGGGCAACGGCCGCAAGGACACCAGCTCGCTGGTGACGAGGTTACCGAAATGAACCGCTTAATTCTCTCCACACTCGCGCTGACCCTCGCCGTTCCGGCGCACGCCGACACCCTCGTCGACAATGTCAACGGGATCACGCTCGACAAGGACGGCAAACTCGTCCGCTTCACCGGGCTGGTCATCGACAGCCAGGGCAAGGTCAAGGAGCTGCTCGACCGCAAGGACAAGCGTCCCGAACGCCCCGATTTCAAGGAAGACGGCAAGGGCCGCACCCTGATCCCGGGGCTGATCGACGCGCACGGCCATGTCATGGGGCTGGGATTCCAGCTCATGCTGCTCGACCTGTCGGGCACCAGCTCGCTGGCGGAGGCGCAGGCGGCGATCCGCAAATATGCCGCCGACAATCCCGAAATGCCGTGGATCATCGGCTTTGGCTGGAATCAGGAGAAATGGGGTCTCGGCCGCTTTCCCACCGCCGCCGACCTCGATGCCGCGGTCCCGAACCGTCCGGTCTGGCTCGAACGCGTCGATGGCCATGCGGGCTGGGCGAACACGGCGGCGATGACCGCCGCGAAAGTGACCGCCGCCAGTAAATCGCCCGAGGGCGGCCGCATCGAAATGGCGGGCGGCAAACCGAGCGGGGTGTTCGTCGACGCCGCGATGAGCCTGATCGACAGCGCCAAGCCCAAACCCTTGGCGCGCGACCTCGACCGCGCGCTTTACCTGGCGCAGCAGAAACTGCTCGCCCAGGGGGTCACCGCGATCGCCGACATGGGGACGTCGATCCTTGACTGGCAGGCGTTTCGCCGCGCCGGGGACAAGAAACAGCTTGCGGTCCGTATCCTGAGCTACGGCGGCGACATCGACAATATGGCGATCATCGCCGGGTCCGAGCCGACGCCGTGGCTCTACGACGACCGGCTGCGCATGGTCGGGGTCAAGCTATACCTCGACGGCGCCCTGGGTTCGCGCGGCGCGTGGCTGAAAGCACCGTATAGCGACGCCCCGGGCCAGACCGGCCTGCCGCTGCTGACCCCCGCGCAGCTTCGCAACAAGATGGTCCGCGCATCGATGGACAAGTTCCAGGTCACGATCCACGCGATCGGCGACGCCGCCAATCGCGAAGCGCTGGACGCGATCGCCGACCTTACCGCCGACCTGCCGGGTGAGCGCCGCTGGCGCATCGAACATGCGCAGGTGATCGACCCCGCCGACATCGCGCGCTTCGCCAGCCTGAACGTCATCGCTTCGATGCAGCCCGTCCACCAGACGAGCGACCGGCTGATGGCCGAAGCGCGGCTCGGCCCCGATCGGCTGAAGGGCGCCTACGCTTGGCGCAGCTTGCAGAGCGCGGGCGTCCGCCTCGCCTTTGGTTCCGACGTGCCGGTCGAGAGTGCGAACCCGTTTGCCGGGCTCGCCGCCGCGATCTCGCGCACCGACGTCGCGGGCCAGCCGTTCGGCGGCTGGCGCCCCGAGGAAGCGGTCAGCCGCGAAGCCGCGCTCGACGGCTTCACCCGCACCGCGGCGTATGCAGGCTTTGCCGAGGATCGGATCGGCACCTTGATGCCGGGGATGCGCGCCGATTTCCTGATCGTCGACGCCGACCCGATGCTGGCCAGTCCCGACGAAATCCGCCGCATGACCCCGCTGGAAACCTGGATCGGCGGCTATCGCTACTACAAGAAAGACGCGCCCGATGGCGGGCGATAACGCCCCCTCCCGCCGCGCGCTGCTGACCGGGCTCGCGGCGCTGCCGGTTGCAGCGACAGCAGCGGCGGCCGAGCGCAAGGAACGCAAGCCAAAGAAGCGCAAACCCGCAAAACCCAAGGTCCAGCATGTCGATGTCGCGATCATCGGCGCCGGGGTGTTCGGCGCATGGACCGCGTGGCATCTGCTGCGCGCGGGAAAGACGGTGCGCCTGTTCGACGCCTATGGCGCAGGGCATGCGCGCGCGTCGTCGGGCGGTGAGAGCCGTGTTATCCGGATGGGGTACGGCGCCGACACCATCTATTCGGAGATGGCGCGCGATTCGCTCAAATATTGGAAGGAGCTGTCGGACAGCGCCAGCGCGCCGATCTTTCACAACACCGGCGTGTTGTGGTTCGGGCCGCAGGGCGACGCCTATACTGCGCAGTCGCTCGCGTGGTTGCAGGCAAACCGCGTCGGCCACGAGCATGGCGATGTGCGCTGGCTGCAGGACAAATATCGCCAGATCCAATTCTATCAGGGTGAAACCGGCATCCTCGAAACCGAATGCGGCGCGCTGATCGCGGGACGCGGGGTACAGGAAGTGATCGCCGATGCCCAGATCGCGGTCGAGCGCGTCGTCATGCCCGCACCCTTGCTGTCGAAACGGATCAAGCGCCATTCGCTGCCCGACGGCGGCACCGCCGATCATCTCGTCTATGCCGTCGGGCCGTGGCTGGCCGAACTGTTCCCCCAGCAATTGATGGGACGGATCGTCGCGACGCGGCAGGAAGTCTATCATTTCGGCGCTCCGCAGGGCGACACCCGCTTTGCACCCCCCGAACTGCCGGTGTGGGCCGACAACAGCAATAACGGCATTTTCTATGGCATTCCCGACCTGGAGGGCGCCGGGTTCAAGATTGCGATCGACCGCCACGGCCCGGCGATCGATCCCGACACGATGGAACGCAGCCTGACCCCCGCCGGGATCGCCGAAGCACGCGCCTATATCGCGCGCCGCTTTCCCGGCCTTGCCAATGCGCCGCTGATCGGCGGGCGCGTCTGCCAATATGAGAACAGCTCGAACGGCGATTATCTGATCGACCGATTTCCGGGGCAGGAGCGCGTCTGGCTGGTCGGCGGCGGATCGGGACACGGGTTCAAGAACGGCCCCGCGGTGGGCAAACGGGTGGCGGCGCATATCCTGGACGCGAAGCTGGCGGTCGAACCGCGGTTCAGCTTTGCGACCAAGGGGACGGTGGCGGCCAGAACCGTCTTCTAAATTCGTCATTGCGAGGAGCGCAGCGACGCGGCAATCCAGAGCTTGCGTAAACCGCCCTGGATTGCTTCGCTTCGCTCGCAATGACGGGGTCAGAACGGGGCTCCGATGAAACTCACCGACTGCCACAATATCGACGATTTTCGCGCGCTCGCAAAACGGCGCCTGCCTTGGCCGGTGTTCGATTATATCGACGGCGCTGCCGATGACGAAGTCACCCGCCGCCGCAACCGCGCCGCCTTTGACGATTGCGATCTGGTCCCGCGCGTCCTCGCCGGGATGCAGAGCGTCGACATGCGGACCACGTTGTTCGGGCGCGAAATGGCGATGCCGCTGTTCCTGTCGCCGACCGCGCTCCAGCGGCTGTTCCACTGGCAGGGCGAGCGCGCGGTGCTGCGCGCCGCGGCGAATGCCGGGACGGTCGCGGGCATATCGAGCCTCGCCACGATCAGCCTTGCCGAAGCGGGCGCGCTGACCGACGGACCCAAGCTGTTCCAGCTTTATGTCCATAAGGACGAGGGCCTCAATCAGGCGATGCTAGAGGCGGCGCGCGCGGCGAAATTCGACGCGGTCGCGCTCACCGTCGACACCATTGTCGGCGGCAACCGCGAGCGTTGCCTGCGCTCGGGCTTCACCTCGCCGCCGCGCTTCACGGCGCGCAATATGCTAAGCTATGCCGCCAAGCCGGGCTGGGGGCTCAATTACATGCTGCGCGAAAAGTTCAGCCTGCCCAATTTGGCCACGCATGTGTCCGAAGGGTCGAGCGTCCCCAAATCGGTCGCCGAATATTTTACCTCGATGCTCGACCAGAGCCTCGACTGGAGCCGCGCCGAGGCGATCCGCAAGCAATGGGACGGCCCTTTTTGCCTGAAAGGTATCGCGGCGGTCGAGGACGCCAGGCGCGCGGTCGATATCGGTGCGACCGCTATCATGGTATCGAACCACGGCGGGCGCCAGCTCGACGGCAGCATTTCGCCGTTCGACGCGCTGGCCGAGATCGTCGATGCGGTCGGCGACCGGATCGAGGTCATCTGCGACGGCGGCATAACCCGTGGCACCCATGTCCTGAAAGCATTGTCGGTCGGGGCGAAGGCCTGTTCGGGCGGTCGGCTTTATCTCTATGCGCTCGCCGCGGCGGGCGAGGATGGCGTCGCCCGCGCGATCGCCCTGCTGCGCGCCGAGATGGAGAGGGGCATGAAATTGATGGGAGCGAAGACGCTGGCGGACCTTGGCCCCCACAATTTGCGCTGGCGGTAACTCCACCCTCTTTCGTCATCCCCGCCTTTCTTTCGTCATCCCCGCGAAAGCGGGGACCCAGTTCCAGCGTCGCGTCTGCAATCAACGTCGAGCTGGGTTCCCGCTTTCGCGGGAATGACGATGGAAAAGGCGTTACGCTACAACCTCGTCCTTCTTGCCCAGCCCGCCCCAGTCGATGTTGCGGGTCATGTACATCACCCCGGCGAGGGCAAAGAACATCAGCACCGAGCCGATCAGCAGCGAATAGGCCTCGAGGTTCAGCAGCACATAGAGCAGCGCATAAAGCCCGATCAGCATCGCGGCCAGGAACCGCGCGCGCTTCCAGCTTTTCAGCACCGCGGCGCTGTAGAAGGCCAGCAAGCCGATGATCGCCGCCGACGCCAGCATATAGGCAAAGGTGAACCCGATCACCTCGGCAAAGGCGAGCAGCAGGACGAAGAACAGCACGAGCGCGATGCCGGTCAGCAGATATTCGGCGGGTGCCACCCGCGCGCCCGCGATGATGTCGAACATCAAAAACGCGACAAAGGTGAAGCCGATGAACAGGAAGCCATATTTGATCGCGCGATCGACCTGGCTGTAGAGGTCGACGGGTTCGATCAGGCTGATCGCCACCGCCTTCGCGACCCCGCCCGAACTATTGTCTTCGGCCGTCGGGGCGTTGGCGACGTCGACGATTTCGGCATAGCGCGGCCCGTTGTCACCGCCATAGTTGCTGGTCACCGGTGGCGACAGGTCGCCCGTCAGAACTTGCGCCTGCCCCAAGGCGAGGTTGGGAACCGCATAGGTCGCCGTGAAGCCGGTTGCCGTCACACTGCGCTTCGCGGGCAGGAAATCGCCGCCGAAGCTGGGGTTCGGCCAGCTCGACTTGACCGTCCAGCGCGTATCGACGCCGCGCGGGATCAGCTTGAAATCGCCAAGGCCGCGGACCCCGATTTTGTAATCGACCTTCAGCGGCGCGGCGCCGGTCCAATCGACAAAGGCAAAGGTTCCCGAATTGCCGGTCGAGAGCAGCCCCTTGCCCGGTTGGAGCGCCAGCGGCGTCCCGTTCACCGCGACGCTGTTGCCATCGACCAGTCCCCGCGCGTCACTGACGCCGAGCCGCACTTCGGCGCGGTCGAGCATCAGCGCCTCACGTGCGACGCCAAAGCGCGCGATGTCGGCAGGCAGCGCGAAATCGGCGCTGCCCGAAATCTGGCTTTCGTACACGACGGTCTCGTAAATCGCCTTCTTCCGCTTTTCGGGCTTGATGACGACATCGGCCCGGTTTGCCTGTGGCGAGAGATAGAGGTTGCGGATCGTGTCGACCGTCCGCGTGACGTCCTTGCCATTTTCGGTCACGGTCGTCGTCTCGGTGGCGCGATAGGGAATGACGATCACCGGCCCTGCAATCGTCTGTTGCCCGCCCCAGCCCTGACCGATCGACGCCTGCGCGGTTTCGGCCTGCTGCTGACGATCCCATAGCAGACCATAAATCATCAGGAGCGGAACCATCAGCGCCACGGCGATGAGCACCGCGATCACCAGCTTGACGCCCGGACTGCGCTCGCTGCGCGCCGGGGGTTCGGGGGGAACGGAGATGCTTTGCGAGGCGTGAGAAGCTTGAGGCATGGGGGATACTCTCCGGCTATTTCAACTCGTCGATGAAATTGCACGGTTCGCCGACATCGTCAAGCGCGTTGCGGCAAGGCGTACCGGTCTGTATTTCGCGCACGAAAAAGGGGGCGGCCTCCCCCGAAGCCGCCCCCTTCGCGCGTGGTCGCTGACCCGCTAGGCAATCAGAACGAAAAGCCCAGCGTAAAGACCACGGTTGGATCGTAAAGCGTGTCGATCGCCTTGATGCCCGACTTTTTGATGTCGGTATCGACATATTGCACGGTGAAGGTCGCCGGACCGGCGGCGAACGAAGCGCCGAGTGCCCAGTCGAGATAGTTGCCGCCGGGCGCCAGTGCGCCGAGCGCGCCGTCGGTGTAACCCAGACCGGCGGTCAGCGTGACCGGCGTTTCGGGGATACCGTAGCCGAGGCCGAGGTTGAGGTAGATATTGTCATCGTCGCCCAGCCCGCTCTGGTCAGGGGCGTAAGCGACCAGACCGGTCGCCGACACGGGACCGATGTCGTGCGACAGCTTGCCGATGATTTCGACATAATCGCTGTCGCCGGCAAAGTCCTGGTTGCCGGGGTAGAGATAATAGGTCGCGCCGATATCGACGGTCGTGCCGGGCGCGATTTCGGTCGCGTAACCGGCATAGAGGTCCAGCTCATATTTGCCGTACAGCGGGCTGTCGGGAAGCCCCGAACCCCATGCGCCGGCATAGAAGCCGCTTTCATGGCTGACCGTCAGCGTCGATTGAACCTCGACCTTTTCGTTCGACAGCGAAATGCCGCGGAAGCGATAGTCCGACGTGACCGAAATGCCGCCCGAAAGCGAGAACGGGCCGCTGGCTTCTTCTTCCTGAGCGAAAGCGGGCGTCGACATGGCCGACGCGGCGAGCAGCATGCCGAAACACGCTTTGGTAAGAAACTTCATGGGTGATCCCCCTAGACAAAAAAACGGATCGTCCCAGCCTGCAGTGCGCTGTCCACGCCTCTTCGTGCGGGCCTGTGACGACGAACAGTTTCGAAATTGCCGATTTTGTTGCGATGCACAACAAAAATTTCTTACATCGCTGATTCTGCGCCAGAGTGTGTCTTTCGCGCAACAGCCGCGGGGTCGACGCTTGCGCTTTGCCAAGCGCCTGCGGGACCGCTAAAGAGCGGCGCATATTCCCCTCTCGATCGAGCCCGAACCCATGAGCGATCACAACCCCGGCCTGCGCCCCTGGCGCGACATCGCGCGGCGCACCAGCCGTCAGATCATGGTCGGCAACGTCCCCGTCGGCGGCGGTGCGCCGATCACCGTCCAGACGATGACCAACACGCTGACCAGCGACGCGGTCGCGACGATCGATCAGATCCGCCGCTGCGAGGAAGCGGGAGCGGACCTGATCCGCGTCTCGTGCCCCGACACCGATTCGACCGCGGCGCTCGGCAAGATCGTCCGCGCCGCCCGCATTCCGATCATCGCCGACATCCATTTCCACTATAAGCGCGCATTGGAAGCCGCCGACGCAGGGGCGGCGTGCCTGCGCATCAACCCCGGCAACATCGGCTCGTCCGAACGGGTGGGCGAAGTCGTTCGCGCCGCCAAGGCCAACGGCTGCGCGATCCGCATCGGCGTCAACGCGGGCAGCCTAGAAAAAGACCTGCTCGAAAAATATGGCGAGCCCTGTCCCGAGGCGCTGGTCGAGAGCGCGCTCGACCATATCAAGCTGCTCCAGGACCATGATTTCCACGACTATAAGGTCGCGGTGAAGGCGAGCGACGTCTTCCTTGCGGTCGCCGCTTACGCGCAGCTCGCCGACGCGGTCGATTGCCCGCTCCACCTCGGGATTACCGAGGCGGGCGGGCTGATCGGCGGCACCGTCAAATCGGCGCTCGGCATCGGCAACCTGCTGTGGGCAGGCATCGGCGACACAATCCGCGTCTCGCTCTCCGCCGAACCCGAGGAAGAAGTGCGCGTCGGCTATGAAATCCTGAAATCGCTCGGTCTGCGCACCCGCGGCGTCCGCGTCGTCAGTTGTCCCAGCTGCGCGCGGCAGGGCTTCGACGTCATCCGCACCGTCCAGGCACTCGAAGAGGCGCTCGGCCACATCAAGACCCCGATGTCGCTCTCGGTCCTCGGCTGCGTCGTCAACGGCCCGGGAGAAGCGCGCGAAACCGACATCGGCATCACCGGCGGCGGCAACGGCAAACATATGGTCTACCTCTCCGGCATCACCGACCACCATGTCGCCGACGCCGACATGATCGCGCATGTCGTCAAGCTGGTCGAAGCCAAGGCAGCCGAGATCGAGGCGGGCAGTTCGGTGAGCATGGATGTGATGCACGGCAAGGCAGCCTGAGGTCAGGCAAGCGCGGGCGGACCGGGCTGGCTGCTTTGGGGTGGGGAGCGGACCTAGCCGATCCTCCCCGGAACGGGGAGGGGGACCAGCGAAGCTGGTGGAGGGGCACCATCGGTTTGCCTTTCCGCAGAGGTAATACTTCGCGGCGAGGTTCCCGGAAAAGTGGACTCAACCGTTCCGATGCTGCGTAAACCGCCTGTGCCCCTCCACCACCCTTCGGGTGGTCCCCCTCCCCCGTTGGGGGAGGATCGCTTAGGTCCGATTTCGGATCGAAAGTTGACAGCAAGCGCCTGACCACACAAATCGCCGCCATGACCCTCACCATCCGTCCCGCCACCCCCGCCGACCTGCCGCTGATCGCGCAGTTCATCCGCGACCTCGCCGATTACGAAAAGCTCGCGCACGAGGTGCGCTTTGACGATGCGACGCTCGGCGAAAAGCTGTTCGGCCCGCGCCCTTATGCCGAGGTGGTAATCGGCGAGCTCAATGGCACGCCACAGGGCTTCGCACTTTTCTTCCACAATTTCTCGACCTTCGAAGGACGCCCCGGCATCTATCTGGAGGATTTGTTCGTGCGCCCCGCGGCGCGCGGATCGGGGCTCGGCAAGGCGTTGCTCGCGCATCTGGCAAAGCTTTGCGTCGAACGCGACTGCGCGCGGCTCGAATGGAGCGTGCTCGACTGGAACACCCCGGCGATCGGCTTTTACCAAAGCCTGGGCGCCCGGTTGATGGACGAGTGGACGGTGATGCGCGTCGATGGCGGCGCACTCGCCGAACTCGCCGCGGCGGCCTGACGAACAGCCGCCGACACTACCCCCTATGGCGGTTTGCCTCGCCCCGCCAGCCATGCTTTCCTGCCGCTGGGCCGCACCGGGTTCGCAGCGTTGCGAACGAGTCGTTCCTTCTCAATGGAGGCCGACGACAACAGGGGAAATGGCATGCACAACAAGTTGTTTGCCGCTTCGGCGGCCCTTTTCATATTGGCGACGGCACCGCTCGCCAGCGCCCAGATGCCGACCTGGTCGGCGCAGCAGGCCGATGCCTGGAAAGTCATCGAGCAAAGCTGGGCCGACGACGTCGCGCAGAACGGCAAATGGCCCGCCAATTATGCCGATCCGCAAATGGTGGTGTGGTCGTCCGAATTTGCCGCCCCGCGCGGCAAGGATTCGGCGGTCCGCTGGACCAAGTTCCAGAATAGCCAGGGCAAGGTCGTCCAATATGAGCTGAGCCCGCAGTCGATCTCGCTCAGCGGCGACACGGCGGTCGTCACCTATGCGCTGACCATCGTCACCCAGCGCGGGACCGACAAGCCCGACTGGGGCAAGGAAGCGATCGTCGAGACGCTGGTGCGCAGCGGCACCGGCTGGAAATTCCTGTCGTCGACGAGCTTTTCGCTGGAGGATTAGGCGCGGCCGGACCAAATGAACCGCAGCCCGGCGCGTTGCGCGGGGCTGCGGCGATACAGAAACTCGACGGCGCCGATACTAATCGATGTCGAACGACACGCCCTGCGCCAGCGGCAGCGCGTCCGAATAGTTGATCGTATTGGTCGCGCGGCGCATATATTGGCGCCACGCGTCCGACCCGCTTTCGCGCCCGCCACCGGTTTCCTTTTCGCCGCCGAACGCGCCGCCGATTTCGGCGCCACTGGTTCCGAGATTGACGTTGGCGATGCCGCAATCGCTGAGCGCCAGAAACCGCTCCGCCTCGCGCATGTCGGTGGTAAAGATCGCCGACGACAGCCCGGCCGCGACCGCATTATGCTGTTCGATCACGGCACCCAGATCATAGTAGCGCATGACGTAAAGGATCGGCGCGAAGGTCTCTTCGAGCACCGGGCCGACCTGACCCGGCATTTCGACGAGCGCGGGACGCACATAGAAGCTCGCGCCCTCGCCGATCCGTTCGCCGCCGTGGACCACGCCGCCCGCCGCTTTGGCGGCACCCAGCGCCTCCTGCATCATCTCATAAGCGGCGCGGTCGATCAGCGGCCCGACGAGAACCTCGCCCTCCAGCGGATTGCCAACGCCCACGCTCGTATAGGCGGCCCTCAGCTTCGCAACGAAACCATCGTAGATGCTGTCGTGCAGGAACAGCCGGCGCGTCGTGGTGCAGCGCTGCCCCGCGGTGCCCATCGCCCCGAACGCCACCCCGCGCAGCGCCAGGTCGAGGTCGGCCGACGGTGCGACGATCACGCCGTTGTTGCCGCCCAGTTCGAGGATCGCACGCGCAAAACGCCCGGCCAGACGCGGCGCCACGGCGCGGCCCATCCGCGTCGATCCCGTCGCCGACAGCAGCGCCACGCGCCTGTCGTCGACCAGCGCCTCGCCCGCCTCGCGCCCGCCGATCAGCACCTGTGACAGGCCCCGAAGCGCGCCACCGCGCGCGCGAAAATCGCCTGCGTCGCGAGCGCCGTAAGCGGCGTCTTTTCGGACGGCTTCCACACCACGCCGTTGCCGCACACCAGCGCCAGCGCCGCATTCCAAGCCCATACCGCGACCGGAAAGTTGAACGCCGAAATCACCCCGACGACGCCCAGCGGATGCCATATCTCCATCATCCGGTGCCCGGGCCGCTCGGTCGCGATCGTCAGGCCGTACAGCTGCCGCGACAACCCGACCGCAAAATCGCAGATGTCGATCATCTCCTGCACTTCGCCCGCACCCTCGGACGGGATCTTGCCCGCCTCGATCGTCACCAGCTTCGCCAGGTCGTCCTTTGCCGCGCGCAATTCTTCGCCCCACAACCGCACCAGTTCGCCGCGGCGCGGGGCCGGCACATGCCGCCAGGCGCGAAAAGCCGCGGTCGCCTTGTCCAGCGCCTCGTCGATCGCGGTGGCGTCGACGATCTGCACCTGCCCCAGTTGCTCGCCGGTCAGCGGCGTTACCGCGGGCATCGGCCCGCCGGTCCACGCGCGCCGATCGACGCCCAGCCCATCGAGCAGGCGCCCCACCTCTTCGCCGATTCCGGCCATCGTCGATCCTTTCACAATCACTGTTGCGCGCCGTCTACTCTTCCCTTCCCGTTCGTGTCGAGCGAAGCCTGTCCTGCGCCGGTCGAAGGATCGAGACACCCCGAAGTCGTACATGACCGACGGGCATCTCGACTTCGCTCGATGCGAACGGCTAAGGGGAGAATGAATAGAGGAGAGCTGCCGTGTCCGACCTACCCCCCTCCGAACCGCTCATCCCCGTCCCCGCCGACGCCGCCGCGACCACGCATTGCACCGCTGCGGACTATGACCGGCTCTATCGGCAAAGCGTCGACGATCCCGACGGTTTCTGGGCCGAGCAGGCGGAACGGATCGACTGGATCACACCGCCGACGAAGATCGCCAACTGGTCCTACGACCCGGTCGAGATCAAATGGTATGAGGATGGTGTCCTCAACCTTTGCCACAATGCCGTCGACCGCCATGTCGCAGCGGGGCATGGGACACGCACTGCGATCATCTTTGAACCCGACGCACCCGATGGCGAAACGCGCACGATCAGCTATGCCGCGCTGCTCGCCGACGTCATCCGCTTCGCCAACACGCTGAAGAAGCTGGGCGTCCAAAAGGGCGACCGCGTCACCATCTATATGCCGATGATCCCCGAGGGTGCGGTGGCGATGCTCGCCTGTGCGCGCATCGGCGCGGTGCACAGCGTCGTCTTTGGCGGCTTCTCGCCCGAGGCGATCCACGGGCGGATCGAGGATTGCGCCAGCGACTGGGTGATCTGCGCCGACGAAGGGCTGCGCGGCGGCAAGGTCGTGCCGCTCAAGGCCAATGTCGACAAGGCACTGGAGCGCGTGGACGTCAAAGCCGTGCTCGTCATCGCACACACCGGCGGCGACGTTGCGATGAAGGAGGGCCGCGACCATTGGTATGATGCGCTGTCCGCCGACGTCGGCGACACCTGTCCGTGCGAGCCAATGAACGCCGAAGACCCGCTGTTCATCCTTTACACCTCGGGCTCGACCGGCAAGCCCAAGGGCGTGCTCCATACCGTCGGTGGCTATTCTGTCTGGACCGCCAGCACCTTCTATTACGGCTTCGATTATCGCCCCGGCGAGATCTTCTGGTGCACCGCCGACATCGGCTGGGTCACCGGGCACAGCTATGTCGTCTATGGCCCGCTCCAGAATGGCGCGACGACGTTGATGTTCGAGGGCGTGCCCAATTATCCCGACCATGACCGCTTCTGGCAGGTCGTCGACAAGCATCGGGTCAATATCCTCTACACCGCCCCGACCGCGATCCGCGCGCTGATGCGTGAAGGCGATGATTATGTGACGCGGCATGACCTGTCGTCGATCCGCCTGCTGGGCAGTGTCGGCGAGCCGATCAATCCCGAGGCGTGGCGCTGGTATCACCAGCTCGTCGGCCAGGGCCGCGTTCCGGTGATCGACACATGGTGGCAGACCGAGACCGGCGGGATCATGATCACCACCTTGCCCGGCGCGCATCCGATGCAGCCGGGGAGTGCGGGCAAGCCCTTTTTCGGCATCCGTCCCGAGCTCGTCGATGCCGAGGGCAACAAGCTCGTCTGCGAACAGAGTGGCGGCGCGGCCGAGGGCAATTTGTGCATCACGCACAGCTGGCCGGGGCAGGCGCGGACGATATACGGCGACCATAGCCGTTTCGCCGAAACCTATTTCTCGACCTACAAGGGCAAATATTTCACCGGCGACGGCTGCCGACGCGATGCCGACGGTTATTGGCGGATCACCGGGCGCGTCGACGACGTGATCAACGTGTCGGGCCACCGCATGGGCACCGCCGAGGTCGAAAGCGCGCTGGTGCTGCACGATCTGGTTGCCGAGGCCGCGGTGGTTGGTTTCCCGCACGACATCAAGGGTCAGGGCATCTACGCCTATGTGACGTTGAACGCCGGGGTCGACGCGACGGAGGAAGTTGCAGCGGCGCTGAAGCAGCAAGTCCGCAAGGAAATCGGCCCGATCGCGACCCCCGACCATATCCATCTGACCCCGGGCCTGCCCAAGACGCGCAGCGGCAAGATCATGCGGCGGATTTTGCGCAAGATTGCCGAGAATGATTTCGGCTCGCTGGGGGACACATCGACGCTCGCCGACCCGAGCCTGGTCGACGGGCTGATCGAGGGGCGGAAGAACCGGTGACGCACCCCTTCCCCCTTGATGGGGGAAGGATACGCAGCCTTATCGCGAAGCGATTAGGCGGAGTTGGATGGGGGTGAGGGTGCGCCCTTGCACCGCGATCTCAGGCCGAGAGCGCACCCCCACCGCTGCGCCCCGGACTTGATCCGGGGCTCGCTGCCTCCCCCATCAAGGGGGAGGTGGTTGTTGGCGCAATCGCGTTCTATTTCGCCAGCGCCTCGCAAAGCCCGTCGGTCGCCAGCGCGATGCGCGATTCCGCCGTGCCGCGATTGGCCGGGCTGTTCTGCACCCCGCGCGTTTCGGTGTTGAACGCCAGCAAGCTGCCGACCCGCTGATCGGGACAAAAGCTCAGATAGGCGCGAAAGCCGTTCTGGTCGCCATTATGCCCGACGAAACGCACGTCGCGGGCGCGGTCGACGAAGAACGACAGGGCGCTCTGCGTCGTCTTTGCCATGCGCCCCTGCGTAAAATCCTCGCCGGCGGAAATCTGGGGCGTCCACATTTCCTCGAGCGACGAGCGTTTCAGTACCAGGTCGTAACCGGCGGCACGCGCCGGATCGCCCAGCAGGAAAGCGACATATTTCGCCATATCGGGCATCGGCGCGTTCAGCCCGCCGTTCGACACCGTCACGCCGGTATCGACATCGAACGGCGCGGCAACGCGCTTGCCGTCCTTGATGTAGTAGCTGTGCGAGCGATGCGGCAGCAGGTGCGGCGGGGTGCGGTCGAAAGTGCTGTCGTGCATGCCCAGCGGCTTCAGGATGTTCTTGTCGACATAGACTTCATAATCCTCACCCGACAATCGCTCGATCACCTGGCCCAGATAGACGATGCCGGGGTTCGAATACCCAAAACGGCTGCCCGGTTTGAAATCGACCCTGGTGTAGGGCAGCATCGCCGCCAGCTGGTCCCACCCCTGCGGCTCGAACGGCTGCCAGTCCTGATCGCGCCACGGCCAGGTGCCGCTGCGGAACCCCGCGCTGTGGCTCATCAACTGGCGCAGCGTGATCGCGCCGGTATCGCCAAATGGATTATGCACCGCCGCCAGTTCGGGGACATAATTGACGATCGGATCGTCGAGTGACAGCAGCCCGCGATCGCGCAATTGCATGATCGCGATGCCCGTCATCGTCTTGGTGATCGAAGCCCAATGATAGATTGTCCGGGCATCGACCGGAACATGCGCGTCGGCGTCCTGCTCGCCCAGATGATCGGCAGCGACCGTCTGCCCATTGCGCACCACATAAAAGCTGCTGCCCGCGATGCTTGCCCGGCGCATTTCGGTGCGATGCACCGCGCGAAAATCGCGCAGCGCCTTGTCAAAGCGCGCCTCATCGGCGGCGGCTGGCGTGACCGTCAAGACAAGCGCGGCAGCGGCAATCCAGCGTATCATGGCAATCCCTCGCGTTCCGGTGCCCGAGGACGGTGGCCGAGCCGGTCAGAAATGAAAGTCGGGAAGCTCGGCCAGCGCGATCCCCAGGGCTTCGGCCCAGCCGTTGGCGACGCTATCGAAATAGGGGTCACCACGTTCGAACCGCCGTTCGCGCACCGTCGTATAATCGTCGCGCTCGTGGATTTTCAAGTCGATCGGCAGGTCGACGCCGGCGTTGGCGCGGATCGTCGAATCGAACGAGACGCACAGCAGCTTGACCGCATCCTCGAACGACATCGCCGGATCATAGGAGCGGACGATGATCGGGCGGCCATATTTGGTTTCGCCGATCTGGAAAAACGGATTGTCCTCACCCGCTTCGATAAAATTACCCTCGGGATAGACCAGAAACAGCCGCGGCTCGGCACCGGCGATCTGGCCGCCAACGATCAGCGAGGCACGAAAAGGCGATGCCGCCGCTGGACCTTCGGCATTGTGGCGCATGACGATCTGGCGCAGCGTTTCACCGACGATCGTCGCGATCTGGAACATCGACGGTGCCGCCAGGATTGACGGATGACGATCTTCGGGCGCTTTCGTCCGTTCGTCGAGCAGGCTGACCACCGCCTGCGTCGTCGCCAGATTGCCCGCCGACATCAGCGTGATGACGCGCTCGCCCGGGACGTGCCAGCTGCGCATCTTGCGCACCTGCGCGATGTCGTCGACACCCGCGTTGGTGCGGGTGTCCGACATGAACACCAGCCCTTTGTTCAAACGCATGCCAACGCAATAAGTCATCGAATCCCGTATCCCCGCCCCGGATCGTCCTATGTCCCCGCTGTCCGCTTATTGCTGGACCTGCAATTGAACAACCAGATTTTCCTGCGCCGCACCATAACGCATGCCGCGCACCGGGGCAGCGTCGCGATAATCGAGTCCCGTTGCGACGCGAATATAACGCTGGTCGGGCGAATGGCCGTTGCTGACGTCAAAGCCGATCCAGCCGATATGATCGAAATGCGCCTCGGCCCACGCATGGGTGGCATCCTGCTGGGTGCGGTCGTTCATCATCAGATAGCCCGACACATAGCGCGCCGGATGCCCCAGGTGCCGCATCGCGGCGATGAAGATATGCGCATGGTCCTGGCACACCCCGCCCTCGCTGGCGAGTGCCTGTTCGGCGGTCGTTTCGGCGTTGGTGATCCCGATCCGATATGCCAGCCGGTCGATGATCAGCGCCGACAGCGCGTGCGCGCGTTCGATGTCATTGGCATAGTCGCGGCCGAGCTGCGCGATCAGCGCGCGCGCCCCGCGCCCCGCCCGCGTCAGCGGCGTCGGGCGCAAAAAAGTCCATAGCGGCATGGCGCCGCGATGCGCCCCGATCACCCCGTCCCATGTTTCGAGTTCGACCGTACCGTGGCAACGGATCGTCAGTTCGGTCACCCCGCCGTGGACCGCGATCAGGTCGACACCATTGCCATGATGGTCGGTATAATGCAGCTGCTGCGTACCGCCCTCGATGTCGATCGCCCAATCGACGATATGCTGCTGTCCCGGCCGGTCCTTCGGCGTCAATTTAAGCTGCTGCAGCGCATATTTGACCGGCGTATCATATTGATAGCGGGTGATATGTTCGACACGCAATTTCATTCGACGAACCTGTAGTCCCGCTCGACCTGCCGCGCGAGGGCGGCGGTGTCGCGCAGAAAGCCGGTCACATATTGATGCAATCCGCCGTCAAAGATCGATTGGATCGGACCGGCAAGCTTTTCGTGGGTCAGCGCATGCGCCATCCGTCCTGCCTCCGTTTCTTCGCCATAACCGCGCTGGAGCTGCGCCAGATTATCCTCCATCCGTTCGCAGCAGAACGCCAGGCTGCGCGGCATCTGGCGATAGAGGATCAGGAATTCGGCAATCTTGAGCGCGCTGATCTCGGCTCCGTACAGCCAGCGATAGGCGCGATGCGCCGATACCGAGCGCAAGATCGTTTCCCACTGCACATTGTCGATCGAGGTGCCGATATGCGCGACGGAGGGCAGGAGCAGATAATATTTCACGTCGAGGATGCGCGCCGTGTTGTCGGCGCGCTCCAGATAGGTGCCGAGCAGCGAAAAATAATAGCCGTCGTTGCGCAGCATAGTGCCGTTCAATGCGCCCCGCACCTGCGCGCTTTGCTGGCGGATCGTGGTGAGCACATCGGGCAAATCATCCTCGCGCACCTGCCGCTTGAGCAGCGCGGTCAGCGTCATCCAGCTGGTGTTGACCGCTTCCCACGTCTCGCGGGTCAGCGCGGTGCGCGCGGTGCGGGCATTATCGCGCGCCTGACGGATCACCGACAGGATGCTCGACGGATTGGCCGGATCGCGAAGCAGGAAATCGATCACCCGCGCCGAACTATAATCACCATGCGCGGCCTGAAACGCCTGGTTGACCCCCGCGGTCACCAGCACCGATTTCCATTCGGCTGCCGCGGTTTGCGACCGGGTGAGCGCGATGCGAAACCCGGCGTCGATCAGGCGCGCATTATTCTCGCTGCGCTCAAGATAGCGCGCCATCCAGAAGAGGCTGCCTGCGGTCTTGCCTAGCATGGGCTCGTGCTTCCAAAAGCATCGTCATTGCGACCCCGGGCTTGACCCGGGGGAAGCAATCCAGGGCGGTTACCGCACACTCTGGATTGCCGCGTCGCCTTCGGCTCCTCGCAATGACGAGGGAGGGTTGGTAGCGCCCGCATCAATCCTCCAACACCCACGTATCCTTCGTCCCACCCCCCTGGCTCGAATTCACCACCAGCGATCCCCGCGTCATCGCCACGCGCGTCAAGCCCCCCGGCGTGATCGTAATCCCCTGCGGCGACATCAGCACAAAGGGGCGCAGGTCGACGTGGCGCGGCGCCAGTCCCTTTTTGGTGAAGATCGGTACCGTCGAGAGCGACAGCGTCGGCTGCGCGATATAGTTGCTCGGGTTCCCCTCCAGCTTGGCGCGGAACGCGGCCAGTTCCTTCTTGCTCGCCGCGGGGCCGACGAGCATCCCATAGCCGCCAGATCCGTGAACCTCCTTCACCACCAGCTCGGGCAACCGATCGAGCACCTCGCGCAGATGATCGGGTTCCGAACAGCGCCATGTCGGCACATTGGGCAGCAGCGCCTTTTCGCCCGTATAAAATTCGATGATGTCGGGCATATAGCTGTACAGCGCCTTGTCGTCGGCGATGCCGGTGCCCGGCGCGTTGGCGATCGTGATGCCCCCCGCGCGATAGACATCCCAGATGCCGGGCACGCCAAGCATCGAGTCGGGGCGGAAGTTCAGCGGATCGAGGAAATCATCGTCGACGCGGCGATAGATGACGTCGATCGCCTTATACCCCTGCGTCGTGCGCATCGCGACGCGGCCGTCGACGACGCGCAGGTCATGCCCCTCGACCAGCTCGGCGCCCATATGATCGGCCAGATAGCTATGTTCGTAATAGGCGCTGTTGTGGATGCCCGGGGTCAGCACCGCGACCGTCGGCGTCCCGCCGCATGCGGGCGGCGCACAGGCGGCCAGCGATTTGAGCAGGTTGATCGGATAATCGCTGACCTCGCGCACCGGCACTTTCGCGAACAGCTCGGGAAACATCTGGAGCATCGTTTCGCGGTTTTCGAGCATGTACGACACCCCCGACGGGGTGCGCGCATTATCCTCGAGCACGTAAAATTCGTTGGCGCCAGTGCGCACGATGTCGGTGCCGCTGATGTGGGTATAGATGCCGCCGGGCGGATCGAGCCCCATCATCATCGGCAGGAACGCCGCGTTACCGGCGATCAGGTCGGTCGGCACCCGCCCGGCGCGCAAAATCTCTTGCCGGTGATAGATGTCGTAGAGGAAGGCGTTGAGCGCGCGGACGCGCTGTTCGATGCCGCGCGACAGTCGGCGCCATTCGCTGGCAGAAATAATGCGCGGCACGACATCGAAGGGGATCAGCCGCTCGTCGCCGTCGACGGCGCCATAAACGTTGAAGGTGATACCGGTGGTACGGAACAGCGCCTCGGCCTGCACCGCCTTGTGCTGGATGCGCGCTACATCCTCGGCCTCGAACCACCCGCAATATTCGCGATAGGGCGACCGGGTTTCGCCTCCCTGGCTGTTCATTTCGTCAAAAAAGGAAATGCGCCTGCCCTTTCCACGCAACGTGCCAACCCATGCCGCGCGCCCGATGTCTCGGGCCTTGCACGGTGCATCCTGTTCCAGCTGCTGCGTCGCTTGTCGGCTACATGGCCGCCGAGCTTATGGCAACGATGCTAGCACCGCCGCACGGGAAGGCAAGTGCGCAAAAAAGCGTTAGAAACCAAATAACAGACGGATCGCGACAAAGCCGACGAGCAACGCGGTGAGCCGCCGGATCAGCGTTGCGGGTCCGCTCTTCACCGCCAGCTGAGTCCCGATCGCACCGCCGATCAGAACGGCGACCAGCAGCGGCCAGTGGCTCGCGACGGCACCCACCATCTCGCCGCCCTTGCCCTTCAGCAGCTGCCCGGTCAGTCCGAACAGGCTGTTGACCAGGATGAACAGGCTGACGGTCGCGGCCACCGAGCGTTCTTCGGCCCAGCGGATGAGGTGCAGGATCGGCGCGAGGAATATCCCTCCCCCAATCCCGACGACCCCGGCGAGATATCCAAGCGCCGCCGCGATCGGCAGCAACAGCGCGGGCGACAGTTTGACCGGCCGCGCCGTCTGCGGCTGAATCAACAACGCCAGCGCCGAAGCAAGCAGCGACAACCCGAGCAGCGTGACGAGCACCCCCTGTTTCACCGGGGTCAGTCCGCCCAGAAAAGCCAGCGGCGCCGCGACGGCGACCAGCGGCAGCGCCTTCGCCCACGGCATCACCCCGGCGCGCGCAAAGCGGACCGTACCGCCGCTGACGACGATGACGTTGCACGCTAGGCTGATCGCCGGAACCAGCCCGACTGCAACGCCGCCCAGCAGCAGCAGCGCGGTGTAGGTCGACCCACCGCCGAAACCGACCGCCGCATAGAGCAGCGCCGTGAAACCGAAGGCTATCGCCAGCCCGCTCATGAAATCCCCCTTGCTTGACACGTCAAGCCATATACAGCGGGATATAGATTGACCAGAGCGAGGGAATGATCGCCATGTCGCTGCACAATGCCTTGCTTGCGCTGCAGATCGTTGCCGCGGCGGCGCCCGCCGCCGAACCCGCCGCCGCGCCTTGCGCTGCCCCGGCGGACCTTCGCACCACCCCGTTCGCGGCATGGGCCCTGCCCGACGACGGCCGTGCGGCGACCTCCGAAATCGGCATCCCGATGGCGCTGACACTCGAAAATGGCGGCGCATCGCGGCCGATCCGGATCACCGAAGCGGGTCGCTATGGCATCGTTGCAGACGGCAAGGTGTGGATCGATGTTCGTGCGAGCGATGGACCGCTGGCATCGGTCGGTCACGGTCATGGCCCCGCCTGTTCGGGCATCCGCAAGATTGTTTGGTTCAACCTGTCAGCGGGGACTTACGAGCTGGCCTTGTCGAAAGCCGAGGCCACCCGCATCCGGCTACTGATCGTCCGAGCCCCCTGATCGCAAGGCAGCGATCATCGGTCCGGCGGCCTTGTTTGCCGCCGCCTGCCCCGCAGCATCGCTGGCCCGGTAGGCGGCGAGTACCGCGCGCGCCGAATCGCTCAGCTGCGCGCCCGCCCCCGGCTTCGCCTCGACGAGCGGCACGCTAAAACAGCTGTTCATCTCTTCGACCAGCAGCCACGCCCGGCGATAGCTCATGCCCAGCCGACGCGCCGCCGCCGCGATCGACCCCGTGCCGTCTATCGCGTCGAGCAGATCAGCCTTGCCCGGCCCCATCGCGATGGCGTCGCCGAGCCGGATGCGCAGCCGCAGCTCGATCCGCCCGGCATCCGCCATCAGATCTGGCCGTGGCAATGCTTGTACTTGCGCCCCGAACCGCAGGGGCACGGCGCGTTGCGGCTGATGTCGAGCGCCGCATAGGGGTTCTCACCCTCGGGCAGGTCGGGACGCGGAATCTGCATCGGCGGCAGCGTGTTTGCGATCACGCCCAAGCCGCCGCTGTCGATGTCGGCGCTGTTGTCTTCACCCGTGAACGGATCGATATGCGTCGTCAGGAAATCGGGCAGATCGGGCAGCGGCATCGGCTCGGGTTCTTCGAAACGCAGGTCGATGCGCGCGACGGTGCGCGTCACATCCTCGCGGATGTTCGACAGCATGCGTTCGAACAGCGCAAAGGCTTCCTGCTTATATTCGTTGATCGGCTGTTTCTGGGCATAGGCGCGCAGGAACACGACTTGGCGCAGCGCGTCGAGGGTCGCAAGATGCTCTTTCCACTGATGATCCAGCGTCTGCAGCAGCACCGATTTCTCGATCCCCTTCCAGGTGTCCGGATCGACAAGTGCCGCCTTTTCGGCCGCGACCGCATCGGCCATCGCCTGGATCCGTTCTTCGAAAATCTCGGGATCGACGGCGTCTTCCTGCATCCACGCGTCGATCGGCGGGTTCAGGTCGAGGATATTGGCAACCCGCTCCTTCATCTGTTCGATATCCCATTGTTCGGGATAGCTGCCGGGCGGGCAGGCGTCGGCGACGATCGCATTGACCGTTTCGGCGCGCATCGCGATCATCACATCGTCGACGGTTTCGCTGTCGATGATCTCGCCGCGCTGCTCGTAGATGACCTTGCGCTGGTCGTTCATGACGTTGTCATATTCGACGACCTGTTTGCGGATGTCGTAGTTGCGCGCCTCGACCTTCTTTTGCGCGGTCTCGATGGCCTTCGACAGCCACTTCGACCCGATCGCCTCGCCGTCCTCCAGATTCTTGTTCATCATCTTGGAAAACAGGGTGTCGGGGCCAAAGATGCGCAGCAGATCGTCATCGAGGCAGAGGTAGAATTTCGACAGGCCGGGGTCGCCCTGACGCCCCGATCGGCCGCGCAGCTGGTTGTCGATGCGGCGGCTTTCGTGACGCTCGGTCGCGAGCACGAACAGCCCGCCCGCGGCCTTCACGGCTTCGCGCTCGGCGGCAACTTCGGCGTGGATGCGCGCAATGGCGGCCTCGCGCTCCGGGCCCTCGGGCAAGTCCTTCAGTTCGTCGTCGATGCGGAATTCTTCGTTGCCGCCCAGTTTGATGTCGGTGCCGCGGCCCGCCATGTTGGTCGCGATGGTGACCGCGCCGGTGCGGCCTGCCTGCGCGACGATATGCGCCTCGCTTTCGTGGAAGCGCGCGTTGAGCACGCTGTGCGGCACGCCTTCCTTTTCCAGGTAGGACGACAGCAGTTCGGACTTTTCGATCGACACGGTGCCGACCAGCACCGGCTGGCCGCGCTCGTTCGCTTCGCGGATCGTCTTGGCGATCGCGCCGAACTTGTCCGCGATATTTTTGTAGAATTCATCCTCGTCGTCGATGCGGGCGATCGGACGGTTGGTCGGGATGTTGACGACATTCATCTTGTATATGTCGAAAAATTCCGCCGCCTCGGTCGCCGCGGTGCCGGTCATCCCCGACAGCTTGGGATACATGCGGAAATAATTCTGGAAGGTGATCGACGCCAGCGTCTGGTTCTCGGGCTCGATCTGTACGCCTTCCTTGGCCTCGACCGCCTGGTGCAGACCATCGGACCAGCGGCGACCGTCCATCATGCGGCCGGTGAATTCGTCGATGATGACGACCTTGCCGTCCTTGACGATATAGTCGGTGTCGATGCGGAACATCTGGATCGCCTTCAGCGCCTGATTGACGTGATGGACGACCTGGGTGTTTTCGATGTCATAGAGGTTGCTGCCCTGCAGCAGCCCGGCATCCTCGAGCAGCCTTTCGACATGCTCGGTGCCGTCCTCGGTCAGGTTGATCGACTTGGATTTTTCGTCCTTTTCATAATCCTCGTCGGTCAGCTGAAGCACGATCGCGTTGACGCGGATATACAGTTCGGACTTGTCGTCGGTCGGGCCGGAGATGATCAGCGGGGTGCGCGCCTCATCGATCAGGATCGAATCGACTTCATCGACGATCGCGAAATTGAAGGTGCGATGGACCATCTGCTGGCGATCGAACTTCATATTGTCGCGCAGATAATCGAACCCCAGTTCGTTGTTCGTCGCATAGGTGATGTCGCTGCCATAGGCTTCGCGGCGCTGCATTTCGTTGAGGTTGGGGACGATGATCCCGGTGGTCAGCCCCAGGAAGCCATAGACCTGCCCCATCCATTCGGCGTCGCGGCGGGCGAGGTAATCGTTGACGGTGACGACATGCACGCCCTTGCCCTCGAGCGCGTTGAGATAGGCGGCGAGCGTCGCGACCAGCGTCTTGCCCTCGCCGGTGCCCATTTCGGCGATCTCGCCGCGGTGCATGACGATGCCGCCGATCATCTGGACGTCGAAATGGCGCATGCCAAGCGTGCGAACCGCGGCTTCACGCACCGTCGCAAAGGCTTCGGGCAAGATGTCGTCGAGCGTCTCGTCGGCCTGGAGCCGGTCGCGAAACTTTTGCGTCTGCGCCTGAAGCGTCGCGTCGTCGAACGCCTGCATGGTGGGTTCAAAGGCGTTGATCTTGTCGACGATCTTGCGGATCGAGGTGACATAACGGTCGTTGGACGAGCCGAACAGGCTCTTGGCGAGGCCAGAAAACATCGAGGATTCCTTGGAATATGAATGAAAGCGCAGCACGCGAGGCCGCAAGAATAGGGAAAAGCCCCGAAGCGGGGCAGCGCCTGCCGAACAGGACGCTAATGCACGGCTCTATTCGAGCGCGCGGTCGCTGCCGGTAAGCAGACCGGGAAGATGCGCAGGCGGCGCTTTGCGCGGCTTGCGGCATGTGCAACCGCCACTGCTCCGCCGGGTCGACGTCGTCGTGGTCGGGCGGCGCTCGCTATCGCTGACTTCGGCCTGCCCCGCGGTTTCGGCGAGCAGAACAAGCGCCCCCATCGCCGCCGGAACGGCAGGCGCGGCAACGGCCCGGTCGGCGGTCGCCAGGCCGGTCAGCAATGCCAAAAGGGTCAGCAATAACCGCAAGAATCGCCCCTGTTACGCGTCGGAGCGTCAGATATTGCGCCCCGTTCCCTGAACATAGGGTGAAAGCGGCGCCGCGTCTAGGGGGTGGGCGCGTTGCCGCGGGGACGTCCTGATAAATCACGAAAGGCGGCGTTGGGGTGGGAAGCGGACGCAGTTGATCGTCACCCCGGGCTTGACCCGGGGCCTGCCTAATCTTTCAATCCGTCGTTAAAAGGAAGAAGGCGGGTCCCGGGTCAAGCCCGGGATGACGTTCGAAGGAAACGGCAGCTTTCGGTCGAAACCCGCCCTTCAATTCAACCCCGGGTTCAACTCCCGCACCTCGATCAAAAAACTCTTCGGCTTTTTGAACAACTTGCTTTTGCGATTGACCTGCAACCCGACAACCTCGGCCAATTCCATCACGAAGTGGACGCAGTTGCGCTTGTTCAGACTATAACTTGGTTGCTCACGGTCGCGCCATTCGGCCACTTTGGCGATCACCCGCACATAGGTCGCGTCATCGACGGTGACATCGAACTGGCGATCGCTCTTGGCGATATAGTCGGGCTCTGACGATTCCACCTTCCCCTTCACCGATCCGAACAGGATCGCCGGGCTGACCGATGTCGCGGTGAAGCCGTAGTTTGCATCGATCACCTCGCCCGTCGCATCGATTTTGCCCTTCATCACGATGAAGGCGTGCGGAAAGCGGTCACCGAAATCATGGCTGTAGAAACTGACGACCACCTCGGCGCGCGCCGGGGCAGTCAGTCCGGCGCAAAACAGCAACAGGAACAAGAGGATCAGGCGCAAGCCGCGGGTCATTGCCGCCCTCTTAGCGAGCCGTCCACCCCCTTGCCAAGCCGTCATTGCCGCTTGACGGAAACGTCAACTTGGCATCTTGTCGAACTGACAAGAATGTAAGGAGGGGCAGGATGGCGCGAAAGGCGATTTTCATTACCGGTGGCGGTTCGGGCATCGGCCGCGCCGTGGCGCGCCATTTTGCCGGACAGGGCTGGTTCGTCGGTATCGCCGACGTCAACCGCGCCGGGATCGACGAAACCGCTGCGCTGCTTCCCGAGGGCGCTTCGTCGCGCCACGTCATGGACGTGCGCGACCGCGATCAATGGGCGGCGGCGCTCGGCGAATTTGCCAGGGCCAGCGGCGGGCGGCTCGACGTGCTGTTCAATAACGCCGGGATCGGCACCGGCGGCCAGTTCGCCGACATGCCGCCCGCCGAGGCCGACCGGCTGATCGCGATCAATTTCGGCGGTGTCGTCAACGGCATCTATGCCGCGTTGCCGCTGCTGCGCGCGACCCCGGGATCGGCGATCCTCAACACCGGATCGGCGTCGGGATTCTACGGCGTTGCCGGGCTCGCCATCTATTCTGCGACCAAATTCGCGGTGCGCGGGTTGACCGAGGCGCTCGAAATCGAATTCGCCAAACATGGCATCAAGGTCCGCTCGCTGATGCCGGGGTTCATCGACACCCCGCTGCTCGATCAGGTCAGCGCCGACAGCAACGCACCGGCACGCGACCGCCTGGCGCAAAGCGGGTTCGAGATCGTCCCGGTCGAACGCGTCGCCGAAGCGGCGTGGGCGGCGGTGCACGGCGACAAGGTTCATGTAACGGTTGGCAAAATGGCGAAGCGGCTGGCACGGCTGGCGCGCTGGTTCCCGGGATTGATCATGCGCCAGTCGAAGAAAATCGACGGGTTGGGCGCGGCGGGGCAGTAAGCGCCTTGCCGCCGGAGGTCCACTTTGAGGTAGGAAGCGGACACAGTTGATCGTCACCCCGGGCTTGACCCGGGGCCTGCCTAATCTTTCAATCCGTCGTTAAAAGGAAGAAGGCGGGTCCCGGGTCAAGCCCGGGATGACGTTCCAAGGAAACGGCAGCTTCCGGTCGCTGCCAGCCATTCCAACTTCAGAAGAATGCCTATTTCTTCGCCGCCCCGCATTGCACCGACCCGTTGCCGACGTTGCGCACCGTGCACACCGGCTTGCCGAGCACGACGGTCTTGCCGACGCCGCGCGCTGTGACCGCGGCGGTCTTGACCGCGTGCAGCATATGGTCGCCCGCGCCTTCGCCGTCAAAGGTCAGCGCGTCGACCGCCAGCGCGCCCGCGTCGAATATTCCGGCGCCCGACAAAGTCATCTGCGCCTGTTTCGCGGCGCCGCCCAGCGTCATCGTGCCGTTGCCGATCATCGCGACCGACAGCCGGTCGGTCGCGATCGTGCCGACCGACAGCGTCCCGGGGCCGCGCAGGCCGATGCTGACGCGCGTTCCCTTCATCCGGTCGATGCGCAGCGATCCGGCGCCGCCCATCGTCGCGGATCGCAGGTTCGCGGCGTTGATGCGGATCGTCACCGCGCCGCGCGGCGCCCGGCGGTCCGCGTCACCGGCAAACTGGCGCTGGCCGATCACCAGCCGCCCGTCGCGCGCCTCGACCGTCAGCCGGTCGAGCGCGTCCTGTGGCCCGGTCGCGACCACGCCGACCGGCGCGCGCGTTGTCACCTCGATCGCATAATCGGCGTTGACCTCGATGGCCTCGAAGCTGGTCAGGCCGAACCGCTTTTCGGCGGCCGCCGCGGGGGCGATGGCAAGCAAGGCGACGGCCGCAAACGCGGCGCTTCGGATGGCAAGGGTCATGGCACCGCCTTACCGCTTTGCGGCAGGCGGCACCAGCACCGCGTCATTGGCAGGTGACCGACCCCGATCCCATCTGGCGCGACGAACATTTCGCGCCGCCGCCCAGCGTCACGTCGCCCGACCCCATGATGCTGACCTCGGCCGTTCCGGTCGCCTGCGCCTCGACATTGCCCGACCCGGTGACCGATACCTCCAGCGTCTCCGCAACCAGCCCGTCGGCATCGATGTCGCCCGATCCGGTGACGCTATACTCGCCTGCGCCAACCGTGCCGCCGCCGATCTCGATATCGCCCGAACCCGATACGCTGACATCGGCGCGCTTGGCGGTCAGCTTCGCGATCTTGAGGTCGCCCGAACCGGTCACCACCGCCTCGACCGCATCGCCGTCGACATCGTCGGCGTCGATCGTTCCCGATCCGGTCAGGCGTACCTTGCTGAGGCGCGGCATGGTGATGGTGATTTCGACATCGTCGTCGTCGCGGCTCGAAAAGCTGAAACCTTCGCGCTTGCGCCCGATCGACAGCGTCGGCCCGTCAACCTCGATCTCGAGCTGGTCCAGGATAGCCTGCGGCCCCTTGGCGCTGATCGCAAAGGCATCGCCCCGGCGGATGGTGACATCGTCGGGGCCAGCGACCTTCACCTCGGTGAAACCGGTCAGGGCGTAGCTTTTGGTGGTGACCGGACCCGGATCGGCGGATCGCGTCGCCGCGTCCTTGCCCGGCTGATCCCCGTCCTTGCGGTCGGTGCCGTTGCACGCCGTGACCGTCATCGCCAAAGCCAGCGGCAGCACCACCATTGTCCAGTTACGCATCGCAAATCTCCTTTGTGTGTTATTTCAATAACACACGGAAGATTCGCTGTCCAGCGCTGCTACCAGCGCAGCAGCGGCGCGAGCAGCACCCGGCCGACGATCCCCGATAGCGCGACCGCCAGACCGTGCCACAGCGCGATATGGATCATGTTGTTCGACGCACAGTGCAACGCGACAATCGTCACGCCCGCCGCGCCCGCCGCGATACCGATCACCCAGCCGGCACGCGTCGGCGATGTCGGCGCCCCGCCCTTCAGCCAGGCGAACAGCGCAGCGCCGACGCCAAGACCTGCGAACACGCCCTGCACCAGGCAGTGAATCCCGTTTTCGGGATGCGCCGCTTCCATCGCCGCTTGACCATCGCCAAGCGCCATGACGAGCGCGGAAAAAGGCAGCGCGAGTGCCGCCAGCCCCGCCCATCGCCAACCGCTGTAATCGCGGCCAACGCCGGGCAATCCCATCCGCAACGCGCTCCACGCCGCGGCAAAGCCCAGGGCGACAATCAGCCAGAAGGCGAGCAGCGGCAGCGGCGGCATCATCGCGCCATCCGCCAGATCGTACCGCGGACCGAGGGACCACAGCAGCAATATGGCGCCAGCGAACCAGCCGCCAGCGACCCACAGCGACCCGCGGGCGACGCGGCGCGGGCGTACGGGTTCGAGTTCGCCCGCCAGGTCGTCGATCAGCGTATCGATCGATGCTTCGGTCATGTCATTCGCTTTCAATCAATTGTGCCAGCTTCTTCAGCCCGCGATGGATATTCACTTTCACCAGCGATTCGCTCTGCCCGCATATCTGCGACGCTTCGGCGATCGATGCGCCTTCGATCTTGACCAACGTAATCGCCTGCGCCTGTCCTGCGGGAAGCAGGGTGAGCATGCGATCGAGGCTGAGGCGCGCGTGGACGGCCTCGTCCTCAGCCCCGACCGCCGCGTCGCCCTCGCCCAGTTCGACCTCGTCGCGCTGGCGGCGCAACATATCGATCCAGCGATAGCGCGCGATCGCTGCCAGCCAGGGCAGGAACGGCCGGCTGCTGTCCCAGGTGGCCAGTTTGCGGTGCACCGACACCAAAGTTTCCTGCACCAGATCGTCGATCTGATGCGGTGCGATGCGGCGCGAAAAATAACGCGTCAGCCATTTGCCCGAATCGCCCAGCAGCGCGCGATAGGCTGCGCGGTCACCGCGCTGCGATGCCGCCATCAACCGCGCCAGCGAGGGTTCGTCGATGCTCATTTGCGCCGCAGCTTAGCAACGATCGTGTCGAGCGAGAACAGCCCGCCGCCACGCACGATCAATATCGCCGCCATTGCGACCCATAGCGAGTGGACGGGCCACCAGGCGTCGGGAAACACAAAGATCTGGATCACCAGCGTCATCACCAGCAACGCGCCCGCCGACAGCCGCGTCGCCAGACCCAGCAGCAGCAGGATCGGAAACAGATGTTCGGCATAGGTGGTCAGCGGCACCGCGATCGCAGGATCGAGCGGCAGGCCGGAAAATTCCGACGCGAACAGATCATATTGCGACGGGTCGATCTGCAGCACCCCGCCTTCGACCACCTTGGTCTGTCCCGATCGCCAGAACACGCCAGCGAGCGCAAGACGCAGCAACAACAGCGCGATCGCCTCGGGGAACCGGCCTGCGGCCAGCGCAACCCCGCGATCGTAAAGTGCGACGATCTGCTTCATCTTTCAAACCCTCTCAAACGCCCCGGCGGCGATCAGCGCCGCGACGGCGGCACCGCCGTCAGGATGTCTTTCGGCGAGATGCGCGATGAGGTTACCGAGCGGTGCAAATTCGCGCGCCAAGTCGAGCGCGGCGGCATCGGCATCGGTGATCGCCACCAGCCGCACGTCGGCATCGGGCCGCACGATGAGCAACGCCCCGACATCGCGGGCGAAGCCGGGGTCGATGAGCGGCGCGATGGCGCGCGACAGCGTCACGACGCGCATCGCGGGATGGCACCGCACGACAAGATCGAGCAACGCCGCTGGGTCGAGACCGGTCAGATCGGCGAGCGTCAGCGCCGCCGCATCGGCGGCATGATAGCTTTCGAGCCACATCCATTCGACGCGTGCTAGGTCGGCGGCGACCGGGTCGGCGAGCCAGCCCGGAAAGGCCGCCCCGATGCGCGCCAACGACCGGCCCTGCGCACCGCCGACGTCGATAAAGGCCCGCGAAACCCGGTTGAACTCGGCGGCGCCCAGATGGTCGCGCGTGCGCGGAAATGTGTCCTCGAGCGCGACCAGCCGCGCGTGCGAGATGGTGTTGGCATGGACCCTCAGCCCGCGCAGCACCGCGGCGCTGTCGCCCGCAAACAGGGTGGCAGGCACATGGTCGGGGCCGCGCAGCAGCGCCGCGGCAATTGCCGCCTGCCCATCATGCATCGACCGGCTCGCGCACCAGCAGCGCGTCGGCCTTGACCACTTCGGCCATCAGCGCCGCATATTCGGGAACATCGCTGTCCCATTCGACCAGCACCGGTTTCGGTCCGGCGCGGCGGAGAAACGCCGCGAGCAGATCCCAGCAGCTATCGCGCACCGGCGACCCATGATCGTCAATCGCGATCGTGCCGCCCATGTCGTCGTCCTTGCGGCTATGCCCGGCAACATGCACTTCGCCGACCAGCGCCGGATCGAACGCCGCGAGCCAGGACGCCGCGTCGCGGCCAAGGTTGAACGCCGACACCTCGACATTGTTGATGTCGAGCAACAGGGCGCAGCCGCTGCGGCGGCATAGTTCGTGGAGGAAATCGACCTCGTCCCAATCGTCCCCGGCATAGGCCAGATAACGCGAAGGGTTTTCGATCAGCATTGCTCGCCCCAAGCGGTCCTGCACCCTTCCGACTTCGCGCACGAAATGGTCGAGCGCGGCATGGCTGTAAGGGATGGGCAGCAGGTCGGGAAATTTGTCGTCGGGGCCGTTGCTCCAGCTGAGGTGATCCGAAACCATCGCCGGTTCATAACGATCGCACAACGCCGCAAGCGATTCGAGCTCGCCAATATCGACGCCCGCCGCCGACCCCAGGGACAGTCCGACCGAATGAAAACTCAGCGGCACATGCGCCGCGATCGCGGTCAGCCAGCGATGCGAAGGCCCGCCTGCGCCGAAGTAATTTTGGGGGTGTACTTCGGCCCAGGCGGGCGGGGCACCCCGCTCCGCCGCCGCCAGCACGTCGGTGTAATGTTCGGGCTTCAGCCCGACACCGGCGCGTTGCGGCAAGTCGCGGAACGGGTGGGGGGGCACTAAATTCAGCTCTTCTTGGCGACCGGCTTGGCGTTGCCCTTGTGCGCGGCCAGCGTGCCGCCCATCTTGACGCAGCTGCCCTTGGTAACGTGCTTCCAGGCGTCACCCTGATAGTCGACGGTCGACGTACCGGCGCAGCTGGTGCCCGGACCGGCGGCGCAATCATTCTTGCCCTTCAGCGACACGCCATAGCATTTTTCCTTGGCACCATCGGCGGCGACGGCAGGGACACTCACGGCACCGGCGGCCATGGCGAGGACGGCCGAAGCGGCGAGCGACAGTTTCAGGCTATTCGACATAATGGATACTCCGTTTGAAACAGGTGATGCGGGGGATGGCATCGACAGGAGTTTCGCCGCGGCGCGCCGAAAGGTTACGGCCGCATCGATCCGCCGCGCCATTTTGTCGCCACCTTCGACGCGCAGGGGCGTCTTTTACGATTTTGACCGAAAGCAGAGCATGAGCGTAGCGTTCCGCCGCGAAAGCGACGACGATCACAAGGAACCCGAGTTCGAGCTGCCGATTGCGGTCGGCCCGAACCTCGTGACCCCGCGCGGATTGCGGCTGCTTGGCGAAGACGTCGCGCGGCTCGAAGCCGAGCTTGCGGCGACGAACGACGAAGACACGCGCAAGAAATTGCAGCGCCGCCTGCGCTATTTCCATACCCGCCAAGCGACCGCCGAGGTGCAAGCCCCGCCCGCCGATGGCAGCGTCGGCATCGGCAGCCGCGTGACGTACCGGCTGAACAACGCCGAAAAAACAATCACCATCGTCGGCGGCGACGAGGCCGATCCGGCGTCGGGATGCGTTGCCTTTTCCGCTCCGCTCGCGCGCGCGCTGATGGGCGCCGAGGCCGGCGAAAGCGTCGAATATCAGAACCGCGAGGATGCCATCACCATCGTCGCGGTCGCAGCCGATCCGGAGACGCAGGCATGAAGGACAAGTTCGAACGCCACAAACAGCCGTGGACTCCGGCCGAGATCGACAAGCTCCACACGCTGGCGAAAAAGGGCATGGCATTGAAGGCCATTGCCAAGGCGCTGACGCGCAGCGAGGAATCGGTGAAGGTCCGCGCGAAGGCCGACGGCCTGCCCATCGCGAAGCTGCACTGAGCCATGCCAATACCATTGGATTCTTCGCTGCCCCTCCCCCTCGATGGGGGAGGCAGCGAGACTTGCCAGCTTGCTGGCTTAGTCGCAGCAGTGGGGGTGCGGTGTCGGCCTGAGATGACCGTCCAAGGACGCGCCATCACCCCCATCCAACTCCGCCTAGCCGCTTCGCGGCAAGGCTGCGTATCCTTCCCCCATCAAGGGGGAAGGTAGCGGTGCCTGCCAATGGGTTCGACGCCATCGTGCTGGGTGCCGGCGCGGCCGGGCTGATGTGCGCCGCGGTTGCGGGGCAGCGCGGCCGCCGTGTCCTGTTGCTCGACCATGCCGATCAGGTGGGCAAGAAAATCCTGATTTCGGGCGGCGGGCGCTGCAACTTCACCAATGTGAACACCGCGCCCGACCGCTTCCTCTCGGCGAACCCGCACTTCGCCAAATCGGCGCTCGCCCGCTATACGCCCGCCGACTTCATTGCGCTCGTCGACCGCTATGGCATCGCTTATCACGAAAAGACGCTGGGCCAGCTGTTCTGCGACGGGTCGGCGAAACAGATCGTCGCGATGCTGCTGGAGGAGTGCGCCAAGGGCGGGGTCGATGTCCGCACCGGCCAGCCGGTGCGCGACGTCGCCCACGCCGACGGCAAGTTCACCGTCCGGTTCGGCGATGCCGACTTGTCCGCGCCCGCCCTTGTCATCGCCACCGGCGGCCCGTCGATCCCGCAGATGGGCGCCACCGGCTTCGCCTATGATCTGGCGCGTCAGTTCGGCCTCAAGGTCGTCGAGCCGCGCCCCGCGCTGGTCCCGCTGACGCTCGGCGGCGACGATGTGCTGTTCCGCGAACTGTCGGGAATCGCCGCGCCGGTCGAGGCGCGCGCGAGCAAAGCCGCCTTCCGCGAAGCGGCCCTCTTCACGCACAAAGGGCTCTCCGGTCCGGCAATCCTGCAAGTCAGCAGCTATTGGCGCCACGGCGAGCCGGTGACGATCGACTTCCTGCCCGGCGCAGCGAAAGACTGGCTACTCGATGCAAAACGCGCCCGCCCGCGCGCCACACTGCGCGCCGCGCTCGGTACAATGCTCCCCGACCGCCTCGCCGAAACGCTCGCCGAGCGCCTGGCCCTCCCCGGCGAACTGGGCGCGCAGACCGACCGCAAACTGGCCGACGCCGAATCGCGTCTTGCCCGCTGGGCTTTCCGTCCCAACGGCACCGAAGGCTTTGCCAAGGCCGAGGTCACCGTGGGCGGAATTTCGACCGCCAGCCTGTCGTCGCAAACAATGGTGGCCAAAACCGTCGCAAACCTCTATGCGGTCGGCGAGGCCGTAGATGTCACAGGGTGGTTAGGCGGCTATAATTTTCAATGGGCCTGGGCAAGCGGACACGCTGCCGGACAGGTGATTTAAGCCCATTGAGCCCCTTTTCTGTCGGCCCGTCACCGCACCGGTGACCGTCCATATTATTGAGATAACAATGAATTTCGAGAATCTTTCCCCCGTCCTTTCGGACGCTCTTACTGCGCGCGGCTACGAAGCGCTCACCCCCGTCCAGACGCAGGTCAGCGAAGACAACGCCAAGGGCCGCGACCTGCTCGTTTCCGCCCAGACCGGGTCGGGCAAGACGGTCGCCTTCGGCCTCGCGATGGGTGACGAGCTGATCGGAGAGGACGGCCGCCTGCCCTTCGCGACCTCGCCGCTCGCGCTGATCATCGCGCCGACCCGCGAACTCGCGCTGCAGGTCAGCCGTGAACTCGGCTGGCTTTATGCCAAGGCCGGCGCGCGCATCGCGACCTGCGTCGGCGGCATGGACGCCAGCAAGGAACGCCGCGCGCTCGGCCAAGGCGTGCAGATCGTCGTCGGCACCCCCGGGCGCCTGCGCGATCACCTCGAACGCGGCGCGCTCGACCTCAGCGCGCTCCGCGTCGCCGTGCTCGACGAAGCCGACGAAATGCTCGACATGGGCTTTCGCGACGACCTGGAGGAAATCCTCGACGGCACCCCCGCGACCCGCCGCACCTTGCTGTTCTCGGCAACGCTCCCCAAGCCGATCGTCCAGCTCGCCAAACGTTACCAGCAGGACGCGCTGCGCATCTCGACCGTCGGGGAAGACCGCGGTCATGGCGACATCGCCTATCAGGCAGTGACCGTCGCCCCCGCCGATATCGAGGGTGCGGTGGTCAACCTGCTCCGCCTCCACGATGCCGAGACCGCGATGCTGTTCTGCGCGACGCGCGACAATGTCCGCCGCCTTCACGCCAGCCTGGTCGAACGCGGTTTTGCCGCGGTCGCGCTGTCGGGCGAGCATAGCCAGAACGAGCGCAACGCCGCGTTGCAAGCCCTTCGTGACCGCCGCGCCAAGGTTTGCGTTGCCACCGACGTCGCCGCGCGCGGCATCGATCTGCCGACGCTCAGCCTGGTTATCCACGTCGAAATCCCCCGCGATGCCGAGGCGCTCCAGCACCGTTCGGGCCGCACCGGCCGCGCGGGCAAAAAGGGCACCGCGGTCATCATCGTCCCCTACCCGCGCCGCCGCCGCGTCGACGGCATGCTGCGCGGCGCGCGGATCGAGGCCGAATGGATGGACGCCCCGACCGCCGCCGACGTGCGCAAGCGCGATCAGGAACGGCTCATGGAAAAGCTGCTCGCCACCGTCGAGCATGAAGCCGAAGATCTGGAACTCGCGCAGCGCCTGATGGCCGAGCGCACCCCCGAGGATATCGCCGCCTCGCTTGTTCAGATGCACCGTGCGCTGATGCCGCCCCCCGAAGACCTCATCGACAACAGCGCCCGCGGCCGCGACACCGGCCGCCCCGAACGCGGCGAGCGTTTCGAACGCCCCGAACGCGGTGCTGGCGGCGATGCGCGTGAAGGATTCGAGGACAGCGTCTGGTTCCGCCTGAACATCGGTCGTCACCAGAATGCCGATCCGCGCTGGATCCTGCCGCTGCTTTGCCGCCGCGGCCATGTCAGCAAGAACGAGATCGGCGCGATCCGCATCGGTCCCAAGGAAACGATGTTCAACATCCCGCGCGCGATCGCCGATCGCTTTGCCGAGGCCGTGGTGCGCAGCGCCAACGCCGATGGCGAGGACGACAGCGGGGTGTCGATCACCCCGGCACCCGACGGCCCGACCTATCCGCCGCGCCGCGACAAGAGCCCGCGTGACAACGCGCCCCGCAGCACGCTCGGCCGTGCGCCCGGCGGCGATCGGGGTTTCGGTGATCGTTCGGGACCGCGCGGCCCGCGTGGCCCCGGCGGCAACACCGAACGCTACAAGCCCAAGCCCTTCGGCCAGCGCAGCCCACGCCGCCCGAGCAAATGAAGTCGCCCCCTCCCGCTCGGGCACAGCCGCCTCTCAGTGACGATGAGACGGGGCTTCTCGAAGATTGCTACGAAGATTGGCGCGGGCTTTGGGAGCTAACTTGGGGCGATCCAGGGAAGCCGGTTGAGCAATGCATCGCATTTCTCAAGCCGCTCGTTGCGGGGGGATATTTGACGATTCTGCATCTCGCTGACTGGAATGCGGCCCCCACCGCCGAACCGATGTCCACCACCGAAGCTCTCGCGATTATATCCGATCCGATGAATTATGCGCCGCCGGACGAGGCGGGCGCCATGTTCTATGCCCTATCGATCACCAAGAAGGGCGAGGCAGCGATCCCTCCCGGAGCATTCCCGGATTTGCAAAGCAGCTGATCGTCCCCGGACGAAGGGCTTTCATCGCCTAACCCTTGCACCGCCCTCTCCGGCCCACCAAATGGACCGGACAGCAGGAGAGCGGCCATGCAAGCGATCGAGGCCTTTATCGAAAGCCAGGGCGGACCCGAGGTCATCGACTGGCGCGAGGTGACGCTGGACAAGCCCGGCTCCGGGCAAGTTTTACTGCGCCAGACCGCGGTCGGGCTCAACTATCTCGACACCTATCACCGCGACGGCACCTATCCGGTTCCGCTCCCCAGCGGCCTGGGCGTCGAATCGGCGGGTGAAATCGTCGCCGTCGGCGAAGGCGTCCACGGCTTCCAGCCCGGCGACCGCGCCGCAACCTTTGGCCCCGAACGCACCGCCTATGCCAGCGCGCGGCTGATCGGCGCGGCGTCGCTGTTCAAGCTGCCCGCGACCATCGACGACGAAACCGCCGCCGCCGCGCTGCTCAAGGCGTGCACGGTCGAAATGCTGGTCGAACGCTGCGCCAAGGTCGAGGCGGGTTGGCCGGTGCTGGTCCACGCCGCCGCGGGCGGGGTCGGCCTGATCCTGACCCAATGGCTGAAGGCGATCGGCGCGACCGTCATCGGCACCGTCAGCACCGAAGCGAAAGCCCATACCGCGCGCGAAGCCGGCGCCGATCATGTGTTGATGTACAAAAGCGACGATGTCGCCGCGCACGTCCGCGAGATCACCGATGGTCAGGGCGTGCCCGTGACCTTCGACGGGATCGGCATGGCGACGTGGCACGTGTCGCTGAAAGCCACCGCGCGGCGCGGACTGATCGTCAGCTATGGCAATGCCGGTGGGCCCGTGACCGGGGTCAACCTGGGCATCCTCGCGCAGCATGGGTCGCAGTTCGTGACCCGCCCGACGCTGTTCGACTATTATCTCCACGCCGGCGAGCGCGCTGCGGGCGCGGCGCGGGTGTTCGAGATGATCGAAAGCGGCGCGGTGAAGATTACGGTCGGCCAGCGTTATTCGTTGCAGGATGCGGCAAGGGCGCATGCCGATTTGCAGGCCGGGCGGACGACGGGGTCGACGCTGCTGATTCCTTGAACTCCCCTCCCTGAAAGGGAGGGGTTGGGGGTGGGTGCGAGCAAAGCGAGCGTCTGCGCTATCCTGCATAACCCACCCCTAGCTGCGACTAGCCAGCAAGCTGGCAAGTCTCGCTACCCCTCCCTTTCAGGGAGGGGAGCCTCTACGCCTTCAACCGTTCCGCATGCCAGGCGACATGCTCGGCCATGAAGGTCGAGATGAAATAATAGCTGTGGTCATATCCCGGCTGCATGCGGATTTCGGCCTTCTGCCCGTTCCGCTCGCACGCCGCCACCAGCAACTCGGTCTTGAGCTGTTCGGCCAGGAAATTATCGGCATCGCCCTGATCGACCAGCAGGTCGGGGACGCGCAGCCCCTGGTCCAGCAACATGCACGCATCATATACGGACCAATCCTCGCGGTCCTCGCCGAGATAGCCTCCGAGCGCCTTCTCGCCCCACGGGCACTGCGACGGCGCGACGATGGGCGAGAAGGCCGAGACCGAGCGGAAGCGGTCCTGATTGCGCAGGCCAATGGTCAGTGCGCCGTGCCCGCCCATCGAATGGCCGGTAATCGCCTGCCGCGTCAGGTCGGCGCCCGCAAAGTTCCGCAGCACCAGCGAGGGAAGCTCGTCCTCGATATAGGAACGCATCCGGTAATGGGTCGCCCACGGCGCTTCGGTCGCGTCGACATAAAAGCCCGCGCCCAGCCCGAAATCATAGGCCGCGTCGGGATCGTCGGGAACGCCCTCGCCGCGCGGGCTGGTGTCCGGCGCGATGAAGATCACGCCATGTTCGGCGCAGGCGGCGCGATATTCGCCCTTTTCCATCACATTGGCATGGGTGCAGGTCAGCCCCGACAGATACCAGAGCACCGGCAGCTTGGCGCCCGGTTCATGGTCGGGAACGAAGACCGCGAAGGTCATTTCGGTGCCGGTGGTCGTGCTCGCGTGCCTGTACACGCCCTGCGTACCGCCGTGGCTGCGAACGGTGGAGAGGGTTTCAAGCGTCATAAATTGTCCTGCACAGGAATGGGGGCGACCACCGGTTCATGCCCCCAATGACGCAGCAGGTCCAGTATCGCGGTGCCCGCCAGCGCCAGCGTCGCGGTGTTGCGGAGCGGGTGGACGTTGACCGGATCGGCGTCGGCCAGCGCCGCGTCGAGTACCACGGCGATACTCCCCGGCGCCGCGTTGATCGCCGCGAGCGGGGTCACCGATCCCGGCGATATGCCAAGCAGGCGCGCCATGTCGTCGGCCTTGCCGAAACTGACGCGTTTGCTGCCGATGGCAGCGGGCAACGCTTTCAGGTCGACACGTGCCTCCGACGGCACAGTGACCAGCCAAAACGCCCCGCCCTTGTCCTTCAGGAACAGGTTCTTGGTATGCGCGCCGGGGATCGCCGCATTCACCGCATCGCTTTCGGCCACAGTGAACACCGCGTCATGCTCATACGCGGCGAACGGGATTCCCAGCGTCTTCAGGTCCGCCAGCAACCCCGCTTCGCCGCGCATCGTCGATCCTTCAGCCGCCGCTTACAGGCGCTTCAGCGCGCACAGCTTGTTGCCGTCGGGATCGCGCAGATAGGCGAGGTAGAGCTTGCCAAAGCCGCCTTCGCGCACGCCCGGCGGGTCTTCGATGCTGGTGCCGCCCGCCGCGACCCCGGCGTCATGCCACGCCTTTGCCTGCGCCTCGTCCTCCATCGCGAAACCGATGGTGCAGCCGTTGCCCGCGGTCGCCGGCTGGCCGTCGATCGGCGGCGTCACCAGAAACAGCCCGCCATTGTGCATATAGATCAGGCGGCCCTTGTCGTCCTCGATCCCCGGCTTGCCGCCGATCGCCTGGAAGGTCGCGTCATAGAATGTCTTGGATTTGGCCACGTCGTTCGTGCCGACCATATTGTGACTGTACATTGCCTTTTGCTCCTCTTGTTTTTGGTTGCGAATCGGAACCTATCCTGTCGCGATGGTCAGGACCAGCCACGATCATGATGCCCGTTCACCGGAAATGCGGAACTAACGAAAGACCACCGTCTTGCGCCCGTCGATCAGCACCCGCTGTTCGGCGACCCAGCGCACCGCCTTGGCCAGAACCTGCGCCTCGACATCGCGGCCAATGCGGATCAGATCGTCGACGCTGTCGCGGTGATCGACGCGCTCGACCGCCTGTTCGATGATCGGCCCCTCGTCGAGATCGCTGGTGACGAAATGCGCGGTCGCGCCGATCAGCTTGACCCCGCGTTCCTGCGCGCGGTGATAGGGTTTCGCGCCCTTGAAGCCGGGCAGGAAGCTGTGGTGGATATTGATGCAGCGGCCCGCAAGCTTTGCCGACAGATCCTGCGACAACACCTGCATATAGCGCGCCAGCACCAGATAGTCGGCGCCGCTGCGCGCCATCAGGTCGACGATCCGCGCCTCCTGTTCGGCCCGGTTGGCGTCGCTGACCGGGAAATGGTGGAACGGCACGCCATGCCATTCGCTTAAGCGCCGCTGATGTTCGTGGTTCGACACCACCGCGACAATGTCGATCGCGAGGTTCCCCGTCGACCAGCGGTGGAGCAGGTCGTTGAGGCAATGGCTGCCCTGCGACACCGCGATGACGAAGCGCGGTTTCACCGCACTGTCGCTGATCCGCGCATCCATCGCGAACCGCTCGACAATCGGCGCGAAGGCCGCCTGCACGCCCGCGAAATCTGCGGGGAAGCGCGGCCCCGCCCCGCGAAACGCGACGCGCATGAAGAAACGCCCCGAATCGAGGTCGGCATATTGCTGGCTGTCGAGGATGAAGCCGTCGCGTTCCGCCAGCAGCCCGGTCACGGCGGCGACGATGCCCACCGCGTCGACGCAGCTGAACGTCAGGACATAAGGTCCGGTCAAATCGATGCTCCCCAATTCACGTCATTGCGAGCGGAGCGAAGCAATCCAGGGCGGTTTACGCTACTCTGGATTGCCGCGTCGCCTTCGGCTCCTCGCAATGACGAAGCTTGGCGAGAAACGAAACTGCTTTTTAGTATACCACCACCGACCGGATGCTTGTCCCCGCGTGCATCAGGTCGAAGCCCTTGTTGATCTCTTCCAGCCCCATGACGTGGGTGATCATCGGGTCGATCTCGATCTTGCCGGTCATATACATATCGACGATCTTCGGCACGTCGGTGCGCCCCTTGGCGCCGCCGAACGCAGTGCCGCGCCAGTTGCGGCCGGTGACCAGCTGGAACGGCCGCGTCGCGATTTCCTTGCCCGCCTCGGCCACGCCGATGATGATCGAGGTGCCCCAGCCGCGGTGGCAGGCTTCCAATGCGGTGCGCATCACCTCGGTATTGCCCGTTGCGTCGAAGGTGTAGTCGGCGCCGCCGTCGGTCAGCTGCACGATCGCGGCGACCGTGTCTTCGCGGCTCATGCCCTTGGTGTTGAGGAAGTCGGTCATTCCGAACTTGCGGCCCCATTCTTCGCGGTCCGGGTTGATGTCGACGCCGATGATCTTGTTGGCGCCTGCGAGCCGCGCGCCCTGGAGCACGTTGAGCCCGATCCCGCCGAGCCCGAACACCACCACATTGTCGCCGACCTGGACCTTGGCCGTGTTGGTCACCGCGCCGACGCCGGTGGTCACGCCGCAACCGATATAGCACGCGCTCTGGAACGGCGCGTCCTCGCGGATCTTCGCGACCGCAATCTCGGGCAATACGGTGAAGTTCGAGAAGGTCGAGCAGCCCATATAATGAAAGATCGGCTGGCCCTTGTACGAAAAGCGCGTCGTGCCGTCGGGCATCAGCCCCTTGCCCTGCGTCGCACGGATCGCGGTGCAGAGGTTGGTCTTGCCGGACAGGCAGCTTTTGCACTGGCGGCATTCGGGGGTGTAGAGCGGGATGACATGATCGCCGGGGACGACGCTGGTGACGCCCGCGCCGACCTCGCGCACCACACCCGCGCCCTCGTGCCCCAGCACGCTCGGAAAGATGCCCTCGCTGTCAAAGCCGTCGAGCGTGTAAGCATCGGTGTGGCAGATGCCCGTCGCCATGATCTCGACCAACACTTCGCCCGCCTTCGGGCCTTCCAAATCGAGTTCGACGATTTCGAGCGGCTTCTTCGCTTCGAACGCAACGGCGGCGCGGGTCTTCATGGGCGGTCTCCTTCTCGGCGGTCCCAATCAGGCAAATGGGGCGGCAATGCAAGATGCGAGAGCGATCCCAACCTTCGTCATGCTGAACTTGTTTCAGCATCCATGGCCCGGGCTATCCGGCCAAGGCAGCGCCAGTTGTTTTTCGCGCAAAGACGCAAAGATGTCGCGCCGGCCGCGAAGCGGCTTTTCATTTTAGCCGTGCGACCAGCCGCGCCGTTGACGTGGAAACGGATCTGTCGGCCCAAGCCTTCCTCTTCGTGTCTTTGCGTCTTTGCGCGAAACAAAAAAGGCTGCGCCGAAGGACAGGTCCGGCCATGGACCCTGAAACAAGTTCAGGGTGACGAAGATGAAAAAGCCACAGCGTCTGCCAAATCCGCGATTTCCATGTGATGCCGCACCTGCAAAGCGGCGCGCTCGTCTCGCTCCTCGATCCGCTCCGCCCGCAGGAGGAGCCGATCTGGGCGGTCTATCCGCAGCGCCGCCGTCTGCTGCCGAAGGTGCGGCTGCTGATCGACAAGCTGCGCGAGGAATTGCCGGGCGCGTTGCGGCGGAGCGAGCGGGCTTAGCGTCAAAAAGCTTTCATTGACGGTCGAGTATCTGCTGAAGCTTCAGCTCTACATATCCTGCACCCATCAAGCCGTCGTCTGCTAATCCGGCGGGAACGGTGGTGCGCAGTTCCCATTTTGGGGGCTTTGAGATGTCGTCATCATCATAAACGACAACTCGATCTGGCAGCATACCAAGTGGATCGGGTTTCATGAACTCGGGTATGGGCCAACGAGATCGATCCCAGTCCGGCAAATCTCCGATGACCTTCCACTTTCCGTCGAACAAGTGGAGATCGCCGAACCTACCAACCATCACCGCATCCGATGGCCGTAAACTCGCCAGAAGCCGGTCAGGAGCTTCGTCATTTGGGCGAAAAAAGTACCCGAGCAGCAACTTTCCCTTTGGCGCCATTCGAGCAATGACGCCTATGCCGATATTGCCGTTGCGCATTGTGACCTCGAAAGCTTGCCCCTCTCGATATGGTAGCTTTCTAGGCATCGCCACTCCTCTAGATCACGTCAAAGTTTCCATATCATGCAACCAATTGCATTGCCCCTCAACACTCCACCACGCTAACCGCCAGCCCGCCTTTCGAAGTTTCCTTATATTTATCCCGCATGTCGCGGCCCGTTTGCAGCATCGTCGCGATCACCGTGTCGAGGCTGACCACGTGCGTGCCGTCGCCGATCATCGCGATGCGGCTGGCGTCGATCGCCTTGATCGCGCCCATCGCGTTGCGTTCGATGCACGGAATCTGGACCAGACCCCCAATGGGATCACAAGTGAGGCCGAGGTTATGCTCCATGCCGATCTCGGCGGCGTTTTCGACCTGCGCGTTGGTGCCGCCCAATGCCGCGGTCAGCCCCGCCGCCGCCATCGAACAGGCGACGCCGACCTCGCCCTGGCAGCCGACTTCGGCGCCCGAGATGCTCGCGTTGCGTTTGTAGAGCGCGCCGACCGCGCCCGCGGCGAGCAGGAAGGTGCGCACCCCCGCATCGCCGCCGCGATAACCGCGGCGGTAATAGCGGATCACCGCGGGAATGATCCCCGCAGCGCCGTTGGTCGGTGCGGTGACCACCTTGCCGCCCGCGGCATTCTCTTCGTTCACCGCCATCGCCCACAGGTTGATCCAGTCCATCATCGCGAGCGGTTCGGACAGGTTCGCCTCGTGACGGCTGCGGATGTCGGCGGCGATCTGCGGCGCGCGGCGCTTGACTTTCAGCCCGCCTGGCAAAATTCCGGTGCTGCAACAGCCCGCGTCGATCGACGCGTCCATCGCCCCCGCGATCGCATCGAGCCCCGCCTCGACCTCGGCCAGGCTGCGATGCGCGAGTTCGTTGTCGAGCATCATCTCCGCAAAGCTTTTGCCCGACGCCGCCCCCATGCTCAGCAGGTCGGCGCCCGAGGTGAAGGCGTGAGGAAGCTCGACCTCGTCCTCGGCGCCGCGGCTGTTGCGCCCCGCCTCATCCTCGTCGACGACGAAGCCGCCGCCGATCGAGAAATACATGCGTTTCGCCAGGATCTCACCGTCGCCATCGCGCGCGGTAAAACTCACGGCGTTGCTGTGAAACGGCTGCCGCTGGCGCATCTGGAAATGCAGGTCGCGCGCCGGCTGAAAACGGACGCGCTGGCGCCCGAGCAGGTAGAGCAAGCCCTCGCTGGTCGCGCGGTCCCAATGCGCGGTGATCGCGGCGAGACTGGTGCTGGCGGGGATCTCGCCCGCCAACCCGGCAACGATCGCGGTGTCGGCGGCGTGGCCCTTGCCGGTCAGCGCGAGCGATCCATAGAGGTCGGCCTCGACATGCGCGGTTGTGGCGAGCAGCGCCTGCTCGTCGAGCCACACGGTAAAACGCCGCGCCGCGACCATCGGCCCGACGGTATGCGAGCTGGAGGGACCGACACCGATTTTGAAGAGTTCGAAAAGGCTGATCGTCATGGCGGCGCCTATAGAGGGCAACCGGCCATGACGATAGAGTCAGATAAAATTTCCCTTACGGTCAGGCCGGATAGGTCCAGGTCGTATCGCGCGCGAAATTCTCTGCCGCGAAATCCCAGTTGAGCAGTTCGTCGACCACCGCATCGACATAAGCGGGGCGCAGGTTCTTGCGGTCGATGTAATAGGCATGTTCCCACACGTCGATCACGACCAGCGGCTTGATCCCCGCGGTCAGCTCGGTCCCCGCGTCATGCGTATCGGTGACCGACAGCGTGCCGTCGCGCGACACCAGCCACGCCCATCCCGACGCGAAATGGTTGATCGCGGTTTCCTTCAGCTTCTTTTTCAGGTCGTCCAGTGACCCGAAATCGCGCTCGATGGCGGCGAGCAGGTCGCCCTTGGGTTCGGTCGGCTCGGGGCTCAGGCTTTCCCAGTAAAAGGCATGGTTCCACGATTGCGCGGCATTGTTGAACAGGCCCTTGTTCCCCGCGCCTTCGGCATGGTGGACGATTTCTTCGAGCGGCTTGTCGGCCAGTTCGGTACCTTCGATCGCGGCGTTGACCTTGTCGACATAGGCCTTGTGGTGTTTGCCATGATGCGTCGCGAGCGTGTCGGCCGAAATATGCGGTTCGAGCGCGTCCTGCTCATAGGGCAGCGGGGGAAGAGCGATCGTCATGGCAGTCTCCATTATGTTTATCGGAGGGGATGAGGGCTTAAACTCGGGATCGCGCCGAGGGGTTGCAAGGTTTGGGCGCGGAATTTTTCCGCCCTAGGTCCGTCATTGCGAGCGAAGCGAAGCAATCCAGAGCGGTTTACGCGGGCTCTGGATTGCTTCGCTTCGCTCGCAATGACGACGAGGGCTAAGTAACCATGCCCAGCAGAGTCGCGATCCGGTCAGCCTCCTCCGCCGGTTTGTCGCGGCGGATGCGCGATATGCGCGGGAAGCGCATCGCGAGCCCCGACTTGTGGCGTTTCGACGCATGGATCGAATCGAACGCAACCTCGAGCACCAGCGACTTTTCGACCTCGCGCACCGGGCCGAAGCGACCCACCGTGTTGTCGCGCACGAACTTGTCGAGCCCCTTCAACTCCTCGTCGGTAAACCCCGAATAGGCCTTGCCGACCGGCAGCAACTCGCCGTCGTCGCTCCAGCAACCGAAGGTATAATCCGAATAGAAACTGGCGCGGCGGCCGTTGCCGCGCTGCGCATACATCATCACGCAATCGGCGGTGAGCGGATCGCGTTTCCATTTATACCACAGCCCGGCGCGGCGACCCGCCACATAAGGCGCATCGCGGCGTTTCAGCATCACCCCCTCGATCGCCGCATCGCGCGCGCCGGCACGGCGTGTCGCGAGATCGTCGAAATCGGCGGCGTCGATGACCTGCGACAGGTCGAAATGGCTGGCGGCAAGGCGCGGGACGAACGCTTCCAATTGCCGCCGCCGCTCGGTCCACGGCAGCGCGCGCAGGTCGTTGCCATCGACCGCGAGCAGATCGTAAACGCGCACGAAAGCCGGATAGTCGGCGAGCATTTTTTTCGACACGATTTTCCGCCCGAGCCGCTGTTGCAACGCGTTGAAGCTCGCCGCTTCGCCTCCCTGAGCGTCACCCCGCACGAGCAGTTCGCCGTCGATCACCGCATCCTGGTCGAACGCCGCAACCAGCTCGGGAAAGGCGCCGCTGATCTCCTCGCCGCCGCGGCTGTAAATGCGGGTCTGGCCGCCACCATGCACGATCTGGACGCGAATACCGTCCCATTTCCATTCGGCGGCATAGTCGGCGAGATCGACGCTGCCGTCCTCCAGTGGGTGCGCAAGCATGAACGGTCGGAAAAAGGCGACATCCTTCAAATCGGGACGTTCGGCGCGTCCTTCGCCCCAGTCGAACAGTGGCGCATAGGGCGGCGCGATCGCATGCCACAGTTCCTCGACATCATCGACCGGCACGTCGAACGCCTGCGCGAACGCCTGTTTCGCGAGCCGTGCCGACACCCCGACGCGCATCCCGCCGAGCGCAAGCTTGAGCAAAGCATAACGCCCGTCGGCGTCGAGGCGGTCGAGCAACCCCGCGAGGATCGCGGGCGCGGTGGCGCGGGTGGCGGCGGAGAGGGTCTCGACGGCGTCGGAGACGGATAATTCTCCCTCCCCTTCAGGGGAGGGTTGGGGTGGGGCCTGTTCCGGTTGCGCTCCATCGACATGCCCCACCCCAACCCCTCCCCTGAAGGGGAGGGGCTTATCTGGCTCCGGCCACAGCAGCGCCGCCGTCTCCGCGGTATCGCCGACGAAATGCCGCGACAGGCGGAACAATTCCTCATCGACCCGCGTCGCCAGCAGCGTCCGGACCATCGCCGACTTCACCGCCGGAAAATCAAGGCTCTCGGTCAGCGCCGCGATCGCCCAGCCGCGATCGGGATCGGGCGTGTGCTTCAGATAATCGGCGATCAGCGCCAGCTTGCTGTTGCGCGAGCGCGTGTAGATCAGCCGGTCGATCAGGGCGGCAAAGGCCTTCACGCCTCCTCCTCCAGATCGCGGCCGACCAGATGCAACGCGCGCGCCTTGCGCTGGTGCAATTCGCACCAGCGCAGCAAGCCGTCTTCGCTGCCGTGGGTGATCCACGTCTCCTTCGGGTTCACCTCGGCAATCGTCGTCGTCAGTTCGTCCCAGTCGGCATGGTCCGAAATCACCAGCGGCAGTTCGACCATCCGCTGCCGCGCCCGCTGGCGCACCCGCATCCATCCCGAGGCCATTGCGGTGACCGGATCGGGCAATCGCCGCGACCAGCGATCATTGAGCGCCGAGGGCGGCGCGACGACGATCTGCCCCGCCATGTCGGCCTTGTCGGTGTCGCTGACCAGCCGCAGTTCGCCCAGATCGACACCATGCGCGGCGTAGAGCGCACACATTTTCTCCATCGCCCCGTGGATATGGATCGGCGCGCCCCATCCCGCGGCGCGGAGTTCCGCGATCACCCGCTGCGCCTTGCCCAGCGCATAGGCACCGACGAGCACACAGCGATCGGGCTCGGCGCGCACCGCGGCGATCAGCTTGGCGATCTCGTCGCCCGTCGGCGGATGACGGAACACCGGCAGGCCGAACGTCGCCTCGGTGATGAAGATGTCGCACGGCACGACCTCGAACGGGACGCAGGTCGGGTCGACGCGGCGTTTGTAATCGCCGGTCACCACGATCCGTTCGCCCCGATATTCCATCAGAATCTGCGCGCTGCCAAGCACATGCCCCGCGGGATGAAAGCTGAAACGCACCCCGCCGCGTTCGAACCCGTCGCCATAGGGAAAGCCGCGATTATGGCTCGCCGCGACATCGACGCCATAACGCAGCGCCATGATCGCCAGCGTTTCAGGGGTCGCAAACACCGACGCATGGCCGCTGCGCGCATGATCGGCGTGGCCGTGGGTGACCGCCGCGCGCTCGACCGGGCGCGACGGGTCGATCCACACATCGGCGGGCTTCACATAAATGCCGTGCGGATGCGGCTCGATCCAGGATTTCGGTTTCGCCATCAGGCGGCCAGCTGCCGCGCATGGGCGAGGTCGGCCACAAACGCCGCGCGTTCCTGCGCCGCCCGATCCCGATCGGGCAGGCGCAGCAGGAAGGACGGATGGATCGTCGCGATCAATTTGCTGCCGCCGGCCAGCTCATGCACCGCGCCGCGCATCGATGCGATGCTTGCAGATTTGCCGGTCACCCCGCGCAGTGCGCTGCCCCCCAGCGTCACGATCAGGTCGGGCTGGACCAGTGCGCGTTCCTTGTCGAGCCACCAGCGGCAGATGTCGATCTCGCCCGTCGTCGGATTCTGATGCAGCCGCCGCTTGCCGCGCGGTTCAAATTTGAAATGCTTGACCGCATTGGTCAGGAACACCGTCATCCGGTCGAGCCCCGCTTCGGCCAGCGCGTCGTTCAGCACCTGCCCCGCCGGACCGACAAACGGTCGTCCTTCCAGATCCTCCCGGTCGCCGGGCTGTTCTCCGACCAGCATGATGCGTGCCGCCGCCGGCCCTTCGCCCGCCACCGCCTGCGTCGCGTTGCAGTGGAGCGGGCAGCGCGTGCAACCGCCGACCGCGCGGGCAAGTTCGCCCAGCGTCGCGATATCTTCGGTCAGGGCCAACTCTTCGGGCACGCGGGTTCGCCACTTTTCGGTTTGCGGGTTCGCAAGCGAAACGGCGGTCTCGCGCATCCGTTCCACCCGCGCCGTGGCCCCGGCCAGCAGCGGCGCAATATCCTGCGCTTCGGGCAGGTTTTTCCAGTATTTCTTCGGCATTTCGGCGCGCATCGCGGCGATCTTGACCCGGGCGGGGTTAAAGATCGCGCCGTAATAAGTCCGCCATTGATCCTCGACGACATCGCTGTCGGGCACTTCGTCCTTGGTTCCGCCTGCACCATAGGTCAGCGTTTCGCCGTGCCAGATCGCGCGCGCATCGGGCGTCACAATCGCCCAGTCCATCCCATAAAAGCGGCGCTGAAAGAAAGGCGCGGTCAGGCGCAGGATGCGGTGGCCGGGTTCGAACCACGCGGCAAAGCTCTCGCGCCCCGCCTCCTCGCCCAAGCGGCGAAAACGCACAAAGGCGTGCATCTTGTGAACATCGCGGCGGATCGCCTTGTCGGTCTTCATCAGCCAGTCGATATCGGGATCGGTGCGCCGCGCCAGCAACTGCCGATCGCGCGCCGCGCGCCAGATGATGCGAAAAAGTCGCGCCGGGACATCGCCGTCACGGTGACAGATCACCCGGTCGGCGATCGTCAGCAATTGGCGGGAGAGCGCGACCTTGCCCGACGCCGCGGCGTCGTTACCGCCCCCCTCATCGCCGAACAGCGACGCACCCTCGCTGCCGCAGCGCCAGCTGACATCTTCGGGCGCGACACCATCGGCGAGCAAGCCGCGCGCTGCGCCGCGCCACTCGGCGAAATCGCCGGGATGCTGCAAGAGGATTTCTCTCACAATGCGAGCGCCAGTTGCTCTGGCGGCGGCGCAAAGCGCGCGCGCAGATTGACGCTGTCGGTCAGCGCGCCGGGCCGCCAGTCGGGGGTGACGATGAACGGCAGCACCTTTTTCACCGACGCGGTCAGCTTAGTCAAATCGCCAAGCCGCAGCTTGCCCGTGCGCCGCACCGCGACGATCCGGTCGACCGCGCGCGTCCCCAGCCCCGGCACCCGCAGCAGCAGTTCGCGCGGCGCGCTGTTGATGTCGACCGGAAAAATGTCGCGCCGCATCAACGCCCAGGCAAGTTTGGGATCGATGCTCAAGTCGAGCATCCCGCCGCTTGCCCCCTCCATGATTTCGGCGCGCTGAAAACCATAAAAGCGTAGGAGCCAGTCGGCCTGATACAGCCGGTGTTCGCGCATCAACGGTGGTCGGACCGGCGGCAGGTCGCTGCTGGCGTCGGGGATCGGGCTGTACGCCGAATAATAGACGCGGCGCAGCCGGTAGCTCGAATAGAGGTTGGTCGCACTCGCCAATATATCGTCGTCGCGCGACGCATCGGCGCCGACGATCATCTGCGTCGACTGCCCGGCGGGAGCAAAGCGCGGTGCCTTGGCCTTTTTCAGCAGGCGCCCCTTCGCGGCCTCGATCGCATCGTCGGCGCCGACCCGCACCGATGCCATCGTCTTGCGGATCGTCGCGGGCTTCTTCTCGGGCGCAAAACTCGATAACCCCGCCTCGGTCGGCAGCTCGACATTGGTCGACAGCCGGTCGGCATAGAGCCCCGCGAGCGCGATCAGTTCGGGCGCCGCCCCCGCGATCGTCTTCAGATGGATATAGCCGCCGAACCGATGTTCCTCGCGCAGAATGCGCGCGACCTCGACCAGCTGCTCCATCGTATAATCTTCGGAGCGGATGATTCCCGACGACAGGAACAGTCCCTCGATATAATTGCGCTTGTAGAAATCGAGGGTGAGCCGGACGACTTCCTGCGGATTGAAGCGCGCGCGCGGCACATTGCTCGACGCACGGTTGATGCAGAAACGGCAGTCGTAGATGCAGAAGTTGGTCAGCAGTATCTTCAGCAGCGAGATACATCGCCCGTCGGGGGCATAGCTGTGGCAGATGCCCATGCCCTCGGTCGACCCGATTCCCTTGGTGCCGGTTGAATCGCGTTTCACCGTTCCCGACGACGCGCACGACGCGTCATATTTGGCGGCATCGGCCAATATGCCGAGTTTTTCGAGAATCGGTTTTCCAGACATTTCCTACATATAGCATAGGAACATAGCAGGAACAATTACATCGCGGTGATCAGGCGTCGCGCCACCGGGCCGGCAAGGTGATGTTGAGCACGAGCCCGGTCGGTTCCCAATGGCGCTCGATCGTGCCGCCCAGGTTGTTGCGAACGCTGCGTTCCATCAGCAAGGTGCCAAAGCTGGTTTTTTCGGGTGGGCCGATCGGACCGTCGTTGCCCGTTTCGGTCCAGGCCAGCTGGAACAGCCGCGGCTCCTGCCCTTCGGGATCCTGCGTCCAGCGGATGTCGACCTCGCCTGCGGCGCCCGACAATGCGCCATGTTTGACCGCGTTTGTCGCCAGTTCATTGAACACCAGCGCCATCGCCACGAGCGCATTTTCGGGCAGCAACAGATCGGGGCCGGACCAGCGAATGCGCGGAAAGGCGGCTTCGACCTCGCGCAGCAGCGCGTGCATCGATCCGGTCATGAAGTTGGCGCCGAGCAGGACATTCTGCGCCCGGTTCAAAGCATCGAGCCGACCGGTAATCCGCTCGACATAATCGTCGACGTCGGTCGCCGCATGGCGGGTGAGCGAGATGATCGCACTGACCGTCGCGAACAGGTTGCGCATGCGGTGATGCAGTTCGCGCATCAACAGATTGGCATTTTCCTGGCGGCTCTTCTGCTCCGTGATGTCGATGCTGATCCCCGTCAGGATGGCGTCGGTTGTGTTCACATCCCAGTCGGCGCGAACCGCGATCCAGCGCACCCCGCGCTCGGGGTGTTGAATCCGATATTCGGTGGCATAATGGGTGCCACTTTCGACCGATCCCCCCAGCACGCCGCGCACCATGTCGCGGTCGTCGGGAAGCAGCCGTTCATAAAAGCCGTCGATGTCGGCAAGGGCGGTCGCGAAATCGGCGCCCCAAAGCTCGGCAACGGCGCCGCCCCAGTTGATTGCACCGGTCCGGGCATCATAACGCCAGGTTGAAATACCCGAAAAGTCGAGCGCGCGCTCGAGCGTTTGGCGGGCATCGTCCCGTTCGGCGACGATGCGCCGCAGGTCGGCTTCCGCCATGATGATCGCGGCAAAATCTTCGAGGCGCGCCAACTCGCGATCGTTCAGCAAGGACCGCTCCTTACGATCGATCAGGCACAAGGTCCCTAAAATCGTTCCGTTATAGGCGCGCAGCGGGACGCCGGCATAAAAGCGAATAAATGGGTCGCCGGTCACCAACGGATTGTCGCGAAAGCGTTCATCGCCCAGGACATCGACAATGACCACCGGCTTGTCCTCGGAGATCACATATTGGCAAAAGCTGATATCGCGCGGCGTTTCCGGGACGTCGAGACCGTAGGAGGATTTGAACCACTGGCGGCAATCGTCGAGCAAGGACACCAGCGCGATCGGCGCGTCAAAAAGGTCGGCGACCATCCGGGTTACGCGGTCGAACGCTTCTTCGGGACCCGTGTCCAATATGCGATATTCGCGAAGCGTATCGAGGCGCAGACGCTCGGCCTGATCCGGACCCGCATTACCTCCGTCCGCCAATTGATGCCCCTCACGTCCTCCCGATCCTGCGGGCCGCTCTGCCATGAATATGGTCCCTAAAAAAGTCTGTTTGCCATCGGATCTGGAAAGCGACGTAATTCCACTGGTTTACCGATAGCGTCGAAGCGTCCCGGCTGACTCTACGCACCGCACCATGACAAGTTGCAGCAACTCGTCGCGCATTTTTGATTCAAATTTGCGGAACCGTCTCGCGCCGGGACGCGTATGACGGCACATAGCGGGAGGTACAATATGCCATTGGGTGAAGAGCTTCGCGGACATTTGCCGTATCTGCGCCGTTACGCGCGCGCGTTGACGGGCAGCCAGCAGCATGGCGACAATTTCGTTCACACAACGCTGGAAGTGATCGTTGCCGCTCCCGACGAATTCAGCGCGGGCAACGGCGCCCGCATCGATCTTTACCGCAATTTCCACCGCATCTGGGAAAGCGCCTATATCGACGATGGCGAGGGTAGTGACGACGGCGAAGACCCGTTTGTGCGTGCCGCGAACCGACGGCTGGCGCAGATCACACCCCTGGGGCGCCAGATATTGCTGCTGACCGCGCTCGAAGGCTTTTCGGTCGGCGAGGCGTCGATCATCACTGGAACCGACGGCGACACGGTCGAAACCTTGCTCGCGGAAGCGGTGGCGGACCTCGACCGCGAATCTTGTACATCCGTGCTGATCATCGAAGATGAGCCGCTGATCGCGATGGAGCTCGAACAGATCGTCCGCGACCTTGGCCATACCGTCGCCGGGATCGCCACCACCCACGCCGATGCCGTCGCCGCGTTCGAGGCGACCGACGCCGGGCTGGTGCTCGCCGATATCCAGCTGGCCGACGGGTCGTCGGGGATCGACGCGGTGCAGGATATTTTGGCGATCGCGCCGGTCCCGGCGATTTTCATCACCGCCTTCCCCGAACGCCTGCTGACCGGCGGGCGCGTCGAGCCTACCTTCCTCATTTCCAAGCCGTTCCGCGAGAATACGGTGCGCGCCGCGATCAGCCAGAGCCTGTTGTTCACCCCGCAACTGGCGGCGTAACGGGGTCTATTCGCGCCCCGGCCCGTTCGCGGTCAAATGGTCGACATCGTCCATGATCGACCGGAACACTTCGCTCGACGCCAGTTCGTCGGAGCTGCGCAGCGGCATCGTGCCGCTGTCCAGGATCGCCTGCAACGCGGCGCGCGCGCGCGACACGCGGCTTTTCATCGTTCCCACCGCGCAGTCGCAGATCGCCGCGCCTTCTTCATAGGATAGCTGTCCGGCGCCGATCAGGACCAGCGCTTCGCGCTGATCGACCGGCAGCATCAACAACGCGCGCTGGACATCGGCAAGGTGCAGGCTGTCGTCCTGGTCGTCGGGCGCGACGAGCAGCCGTTCGGCTGCCTGCTCGTCATATTCGGCGGTGAATTTCTTGCGCCGCATCTGTGACAGGAAACAGTTGCGCAGGATCACGAACGCCCAGCTTTTCATGCTGGCGGGCCCCGGCACATATTGCGCGCGCGCTTTCCACGCTTTCAGCATCGTTTCCTGCACCAGATCGTCGGCCAGGTCGGCGTTGCCGCACAAGCTGCGGCCAAAGGCGCGCAAATGCGGCAGCATCGCCGCCAGTTCGCGCTTGAAGCTGGTATCGTCGAGCGGTTGCGGATCGAGCGGTGGAGGCGTCAGGTCGTTGATAAGATAGCCTTGGTTCTGGCAGCTGCGATCGCGGCGGGGTTCAGGCTTAGCGCGTCGCACCCCCGATGCAAAGGCGAAGCGCCCGATGAGACGAAAAAGCGCGCGGTCATGGTCAATCGGCGACGCCCGCACCCTGGGGTCGGCGGCGCCCGAGAGCGACGAAATTTTCCATCATCAGCGCATCCTGCGGGTCGAGCCGACCGCTCGCGGCCAGCCGCGACAGATTGTCGTCATGGCCGCTGAAGTTCGGATCGTAGAGCATCGACCATTCGGCGAAGGCGCGCTCGTCGATCGCCCGGCGGCGGATTTCCACCATCCCGCTATGCCGCGGGTCGCCCCGGATGACGGCCAGACAGGCGTCGACCTTGTCCGCCGGACCTTCGAGCAATTGCAGGAAATTATGACCGTTAAAGATCAGCGCGCCGGTCAACGCGTCGCGTTGATTGTTGCGGCGGGCCTGAACGAGGAGAGCGGCGATATCCTGTTCGCCGATCAACGGATCGGCAACGCTTATATAGATGACAGAAAGCAAGCGACGTTCTCCAGCCTTCCCCATGCGGGAAAGGCACAGTACAACCCCTCGCCGCAAGCCTGGTCGCCTACGCGGCGCCTCGAATAGGGCCGATGTGGCATCTTGGCAACGGTTTCGTCGCAAAAAACGCACCAGCCGGGAACCTGCGGCCGTTTTCGTCGTTGCTCCGACATGGCTACGCAAGGCAACAACAGGTCGAACGGCACGGGCACCCCGCCCCCGGGGGCTGATGCGCCAAATCGCAAGCAAGGCAGCTTTCCCGGCACCGACAGCGACGAATGGCATCGTACGCTGACGGGTCGGCAGGCGCCAGAGCCGGTCAGCGCCAAGCTGCGCATGATCTATGGCAACATCGTTTCGGAACAACTGCCGGACCATATGCTCGACCTCCTGTCGCAACTCGACCAGAAAAGTTCGGAGCAATAATGGCGGACATTGGCGCCGCGACCAGGGCTGGCGACAGCCTGTCCGACACCGAATTCAAGACGTTGCTCGCTGGCGTCATCCCGCATCTGCGCGCTTATGGCCGCAGCCTGTCGGGTAGCCCCGATCTGGCCGACGACCTGACGCAGGACACGATGGTCAAGGCGTGGGCGTCGCGCGAGCGGTTCGAGCGCGGGACGTCGATCAAGGCTTGGACCTTTGTCATCCTGCGCAACACCTTTCTGTCGCAGATGCGCCGCAACAAGTTCGTCGGCGAGTATGACGAAACCGCGGTCGAGCGCACGATGTCGACGCGCGCTTCGCAGGAAGACAGCGGCGAAATGGCCGATCTGCAGCGCGGCTTGATGGAATTGCCGCAGGACCAGCGCGAGGCGCTGATCCTGGTCGGCGCCGGCGGCATGTCGTACGAAGAAGCCGCGAGCATTTGCGACTGCGCCCTCGGCACGATGAAAAGCCGCGTGTCGCGCGCCCGCGCCGCGCTGGAAGACATTATGAACAGCGGCCAGTTTTCGCAGAAACGCGCCGATGCGCCCCCCGCCAGTCAGGCGGTCGACGCGATCATGGATAGCGTCGAGACGATCACGGCACGGCGCGAGGCGGCGAACCGCTAAACGGCACCAATCCCTCTCGACTTTGCCGCGCCGTCGCGCCAGATTGGCGTATTCCTTTCCCCAGCAAAGCGAGCTTCCTCATGAAAACACTGCCGTTCCTCGCACTTTCCGCGGCGCTTGCCGCGAGCGCCTGCTCGGCGAGCACCGCATCGAGCCAAGCCGTCGATCCCGCCAAGCTCGACGCCTCAGGCGATCAGCCCGCAACCCCGGTCGCCGACGCCCCGTTCACGGTTCAGGAAGTCGCGAGCTTCAACGAACCCTGGGCGATGACGTTTGTCCCCGGCACCCGCGCCGCACTGATCACCGAAAAATCGGGCAAATTGAAACTGTGGCAGGAGAGCGGCCCGACGCTCGATGTCGCGGGGGTGCCCGCGGTGGCCTATGGCGGCCAGGGCGGTTTCGGCGACATCACCGTCGCCCCCGATTTTGCCACCAGCGGCACGGTATATCTGAGCTGGATCGAACCCGGCGCAGGCGGCACCTATGGCGCCGTTGTCGGCATGGCGAAGCTGGTGCAGGGCGCCGCGCCGCGGCTCGAGGGGCTCAAGACGATCTGGACCCAGTCACCCAAGGTCACCGGCCGCGGCCATTATTCGCACCGCCTGGCCTTTTCGCCCGACGGCAAATATCTGTTCATCGGATCGGGCGAGCGCCAGAAGTTCGACCCGGCGCAGGATATGAAGGGCAATCTGGGCAAGATCGTCCGCCTGAACCCCGACGGCAGCATTCCCGCCGACAATCCCTTTACCGCGCAAGGCGGGGTCACTGCGCAAATCTGGTCGCTGGGTCATCGCAACATTTTGGGCCTCGCCTTTGATGGCAGCGGGCAATTGTGGAACCAGGAAATGGGGCCGAAGGGCGGCGACGAGGTCAATCTGGTCGCGGCCAAGGCCAATTATGGCTATCCGATCGTATCGAACGGCGATCATTATGACGGTAAGGACATTCCCGACCATCCGACCCGCCCCGAATTTGCGGCGCCGAAACTGTGGTGGAACCCCGCCATCTCGCCGGGCGGTCTCGCTTGGTATAATGGCGACCTGTATCCCGGCTGGAAGAACAGTCTGCTGATGGGGGCGCTGTCGGGCGAAGGGCTGATCCGCATGAAGATCGACGGTGACAAGCTGACCAAATCCGACCGCTGGGATTTCGGCACCCGCATCCGCGAGGTCGAGGTGCGCGATGACGGCACCGTGTGGCTGCTCACCGACGGCGAGGACGGGAAGCTGGTAAAACTGGTCCCGAAAAAATAGCCGTTCCCCGGCGAAAGCCGGGGCCCACGAAAGTTTGCGCAACTCTGCTGGGCCCCGGCTTTCGCCGGGGAACAGTTAGGACTATATCGCCCCCATGATCCGCAACCTGCTCACCCGGCGCGCCGAATGGCCTGCGCGGATTCCGGACCCCGACGCACCGCCGTCGCTGGGGTTGCTGTGGCGCGAGGTGACGGGGCTGGTCCGCGCGCTATGGGGCCGCATCCGGGCGATGCCCCCCGAACCCAATCCCGACAGCGACCATCCGCCGGTGATGGTGCTGCCCGGATTTCTGTCGGGCGACTGGGCGACCAAGGCATTGCGCGCCGACCTGCGCCGCGCCGGATTCCGCTGCTACGCCTGGGGCCTCGGCTTCAACCGCGGCGCCACCCCCGATATCATCGAGCGCATCGACAGCCGGGTGCAATGGATCATCGACCGCACCGGCCGCGCCCCGGCGCTGGTCGGGTGGAGCCTGGGCGGCATTTACGCGCGCGAATATGCCAAGCATCATCCGACAAAGGTCGCGCGCGTCGTGACCCTCGGCTCGCCCTTTTCGGGCAGCCGCCGCGCCAACCGCGCCTGGCGGCTCTATCATCTGGTCGCGCGCCACCCGGTCGACAATCCGCCGATCGACTTTCACCCGGCGCCGCGTCCCGAAATGCCGACCTTTGCCCTATGGTCCGCCTATGACGGGGTGATCGCGGTGGGCAGCGCACGCGGGCTGCCGCACGAAAGCGACCGCCAAGTCGAGGTCGATTGCGGCCATATGGGCTTTGCCTATGCCCCCACCTCGGTCGCGGCGATCGTGAAGGCACTGCAAGAAGAGATCGCCTGACCCTCTAAAGCGTCCGGTACATCGCCAGCGCGTCGATAAGGCCGAGTGCCTTTGGCCCGCTCGAGACGACTGGCAATCACCCTAGGCCAGACACGCCTCCGCAATCGCCGCGACATGGCGCAGGTCGGTGCCGCAGCAGCCGCCCAATACCCGGATATTCGGGAACCGGTCGATCAGCGCGCGGTGGCGCGCGGCAAGATCGGCCGGATCGCCAATGTCCAGTTCGGTCATCGTATCGAGTTCGGCATGGCTGAGGCACGATGCGTTCGCGCGCACCCCGCCGATGCGCGCCGTCCATGCGGCGCCATCGTCGAGGATGCGATCGAAATGCGTCGGATGCGCACAATTGATCATATAATAGGCCGGATAGGCGCCCGTCGCCGCATCAACCGCCGCAATCGCATCGCCCAGCGCGTCACCCGTCGGCAGGCGCCCGTCGGTCTCGACCGTGAAACTGATTGCAACCGGCAGTCCCAGCGCTTTGGCTGCGTTGGCGACGCCCAGGGCTTCGGGGACATTGGTCATCGTGATCGCCGCCAGCATGGCAACCCCCGCCGCGGCGAGCACCCCCGCCTGATGCGCATGATAGGCCTGCGCTTCGTCGGCGCTCATCAGCTTGCCCGGATCATAACCGTCGCCGCGCGGGCCAAGGCAGCCGCTGACGACCACCGGTACGTCAGCATATTCGGCGCTCAGCCGGGTCAGCAGGTCAATCGCGGTGCCGTTCAAGCCATCGAGTTCGGCGACCGAAAAACCGAGCGGTTCGGCCCAGTCGGGACTCGCCCGCCACGTCGCACTTTCCAGAATCAGCCCGGTTCCCATCCGCCGCGCGAGATCGAGAAAGTCGCGATAATAGGCTTCGAGTACATCGCGGCCTGCGCCCGACGTGAACAAGGTCACCGACGAAAAATGGGGTAAGTCGATACCCCTGTTGAACAAAATATCGGTTTCGAGGCCAGCGTCGGTCAAAAAAACCCGATCAAGCTGTGGCAATGAAAAGTTCGACATAGTCAGCCCTTCCCGAAATATCCGTCGCGAATATTACGGACCGGGCGATCGATTGTCCATCGATGCGTCGCTGACCACGCTCCAGCAACGGCCTCGCCACCTGTCGATCGATAGCTTGGCTTGCCCGGTGATTGCGGCACACACAAAAAGGGCGGCATCGCGCCGCCCTTTCGCCATCCCGGGCCGCGCCCGGGACAGCTTTCGATCGCTGCGCCCGATTATTCGGCGCGCGCCGGAATGCCGGTCATCAACGTGTGGAGTTCGCCCGCTTCCCACATTTCCATCATGATGTCGCTGCCGCCGACAAACTCGCCCTTCACATAGAGCTGGGGGATCGTCGGCCAGTCCGAAAACTCCTTGATGCCCTGACGGATTTCCATGTCCTGGAGCACGTCGACGGTGTCATATTCGACCCCGAGCCGGTCGAGCATCGCAATCGCGCGCGAGGAAAAGCCGCATTGCGGGAACAGCGGCGTGCCCTTCATGAACAGCAGCACGGGGTTGTCGGCGACCAGCTTGGCGATGCGGTCATGCGTGGGTTCGGTCATAATCGTCTCCGGCGGCGCATCGCGCCATAATTGGGTGATCGTCCCTATGAAGGGACGGCCGTGGTCAATTGCAAGGCATGAAGTTCGCCGCCCATCCGTCCGCCAAGCGCCGCATAGACCGCCTTGTGCTGCGCAACGCGCGTCATCCCGCGAAAGGATTCGCTGATCACATGCGCGGCATAATGGTCATTGTCGCCCGCCAGATCGGTGATTTCGACCTCCGCTTCGGGAAACGCGGCGACGATCATCGCCCGCAAATCATCCGCGCGCATCCCCATCGCTTTAGCTCTGGCTGTCCATAAACTGGCGCCGCGCCTCGACCGATTTGTCGTTCAGCGCCGCGCGAATTTCGGCATCGCTGATCTCGACCTGCGCCGCAGTCAGGTCGCCCGCGAGCTTGCGGATGACGTCTTCGTCGCCTGCTTCCTCGAAATCGGCCTGCACCACCGCCTTGGCATAGGCGTCGGTTTCCTCGGGGGTCAGTCCCATGCGTTCGGCGGCCCATTCGCCGACCAGCCGGTTGCGGCGCGCGGTGATCCGGAACTGCAGTTCCTGGTCGCGGGCGAATTGGGCCTCAAAGGCGCGTTCTCGGTCATCGAATCCGCTCATAATGTCCTCATGGGTTTGAAACTGTCGGCTTGCAGATAGGTTGCGCGCCCCACGGGCGCAAGCGGCCTGTGCCGCTGATCACTTCCCTTTTACAGACGAAGGGTTTAGGGTTCCGATCAGGGAATGGGTCGTACCGCAGCAATGAAGACTGCGCCTTGCCGCAATATCGTCGGCAGGGCGCCTCTGGGTTTGTGTTTGGGGGATTGGTGATGACCGTTCGACGTCCGTTTTGCCTGCCGATATTGGCGGCGCTTGCCTGTGCAGCGCCCGGGGTCGCGCAGGCGCAGGGCACCGACCCCACGCTTCGCGACAGTTTCTCGATCGGCGATCAGGGTGGCTCGCTGTGCGCGGTGCAGGCGACGGTGCGCGACGACGTGATCGACGGCATGTTCGACCGCGCCTGGGTCATCCTGTGCCGCGACACCAGCCAGCCGGTCGGCACCGTTCGCATGCTGCGTGCCGACGCCGGTGCGGCGAAAGCACGGGTGGAACGCGGCCGTGCCGACACCGTCACCTGCACCGCCGATGGGACTTGCACGGTCCGGGGCAGCAGCGTCGTGTGGCAGACGCGGATCGAGACCGATGGCGACACCGCCTATGTCGTCGAGGGTTTTGCCGCTTATGGCGACGCGCTGAACCTGGCGCTCGATTCGATCCGCCAGCGCAAGGTCGTCCCCGGCGTGATCAAGGTCGCCACGACATCGGTCGGCGGCAACGACGGCTTCGCCCGCACGCTCGCCGGGGCAATCGACGTCGACAAGGCGCTGGCCGAGGGATACCGGCGCAACCATAGCGGCGATTATGCCGAGGCCGCCGAGTTTTTCGAAACCCTGTCGCGCCGCACGCAGGGTGATCAGGCGGCGGCCGACATCGATCCGACCGAATTCACCCTGAACCGCGCGCTGCAACGATCGAACCTGGGCGAGTTCGGCGAGGCCGATCGACTGTTCGCCGAGGCCGAGGCGGTGCCGACCAGTGACCCTGTCCAGCTCCGGCTGCGCCGCAACTTTCGCGCGATCCACGCCCTGAACCAGCGCGATTATGACGGTGCTGCCGATCTGTTGCAGCGGCCGATCCCGCCGCTGACCAGCGCGGTCACCGTCGCCGGCACCAGCGTCACCCTGACACCTGCGATCGTCGCCGGGGTGAACAGCGGCAGCAATGCCCGTGCCGTCCAGCAAGGGTCGGACCGCGAACGGTTGACCCCGGTCGAGCGCGGCCAGATCATCGATGCGCAGGCGGTCCACCTGCTCGGTATTGTCGAACGGCTGCGCGGCAATGGCGCTGCCGCCAAGGCCGCCCAGCTCAAAGGCCTTTCCGATGCAGTCGCGGTGCGCGAGGGCCGCGTCACCTCCATCGTCCGGCTACGTTCGCAAATGCTGGGCGAACTGGCGCTGGCCGAAGAGACGCTGGGCGACACCGCTGCCGCCGACGCGCGCTTTCTGGAATCGGTGGGCGCGCTCGCGGTCGAATATCCCGAAACCAACGCGCTCGCTTCGGCACGCGCACGCTACGCCGCTTTCCTCACCCGCCACGGACAGGACGAAAAGGCGCTGGGGATCTATCGCGAAGTCGTTGCCGAACTCGCGAAATCGCAGCGTTCGACCACGGGCATGGCGAACATGATGGCGCCTTATTACCGGTTACTTGCCAGCCGCGCCGCGACCGAGCCCGCCGCCGTGAGCGATTTCTTTGTCGCCAGCCAGTTGCAGGTCCGGCCCGGGGTTGCCGACACCCAGGCGGTGCTGGCGCGCGAACTGTCGAGCGGCAGCGACGAGGGCGCGCGATTGTTTCGTCAGGCGACAACACTGAACCGCGACATCGAACGCGCGCGGATTGAGGACGCGCGGCTCGGCCAATTGCCGGTTTCGCCCGAAATCAACGCGCTGCGCGCCGATCTCAAGACCCAGCTCGACAATCTGGCGTTCCAGCAGGCCGAAACGATCACCGCGCTGTCGGCTTTTCCGCAATATCGCGTCGTCGCACCGGGCAAGCTGGACCTGGCCGAACTGCAACAGGTGCTGCGCCCCGACGAAGCCTATCTGAAGATGCTCGTCGTCGGCGATGCCGTTTATGCGATGCTGATCGAACCCGGCAGCGCGCAGCTGTGGAAATCGGACATCGGTGCCGCGGCGCTCGACACGGCGGTCGACACGATCCGCTCGACGATCTCGATCGTCGAAAATGGTCGCCGCGTAACTTATCCTTTCGACGCCGCGACCGCTTATAAACTTTATGGCCAGCTGTTCGGCCCGGTTGCGGCCAGGCTGCCGTCGGTCGCGCATCTGATTTTCGAACCCGATGGCGCGATGCTGCGACTGCCGATCAACCTGCTCGTTACCGCCGACACGGGGCTGGCAGCTTATGAACGGCGGCTGCTCGACCCCGACGCCGATCCGTTCGACATGCGCCAGGTCGCATGGCTCGGACGGACAACGCGGCCGAGCACCGCGGTCTCGACCCTCGCCTTCCGCAACGCGCGACAGGCGGCGCCGTCGAAAGCCGCCAACCAATATTTCGGGCTGGGCCAGAACCTGCCGATCAATGGCACCACCCTCCCCTCGCTGGGCACTCGCGGCGCAGCGGGCGGCACCGTCGACGGCGACTGCCATTGGGACGTCTCGCAATGGGCGCGCCCGATCTCGGCCGACGAACTCGTCACGGCGCGCAACGCGATGGGCGGCAACGCCGGGACGCTGCTCACCGGCGGCGCCTTCACCGACAGCGCGGTCAAGACCCGCGCCGACCTCGATGACTATCGCATCATCCATTTCGCCACACATGGCCTCGTCACCGCGCCGCGCCCCGCCTGCCCCGCGCGTCCGGCGCTGGTCACGTCGTTCGGCGATGACGATTCGGACGGACTGCTCACCTTCCAGGAAATCTTCGACCTAAAGATCAACGCCGACCTGGTCATCCTGTCGGCGTGCGACACCGCAGGCGCGGCGTCGGTCGCGGCGACGCGCGAGGCCGGACTGTCGGGCGGCGGCAACGCACTCGATGGGCTGGTGCGCAGCTTCATCGGCGCCGGCGGCCGGTCGGTGATCGCCAGCCATTGGCCGGCCCCCGACGATTTCGATGCGACCAAGCGGCTGATCGGCGGTCTGTTCGGAGCGGGTCAGGGCACCAGCGTGGCCGATGCGATGTGGCAGACACAGCTGCGGCTGATGGACGACAAGCAAACGTCGCATCCCTATTATTGGGCAGGCTTTGCCATCATCGGTGACGGCGGCCAGCCGCTGCTGCATGGCACGACGGCCACCGCCGCCGCGTCCGCACAGGAAGGTATCGGCCGCGCTGCCCGCTGACCCTATGCCCGTGTCCGAAGCCAACATAGCCGCGGGCGATCCGGCCGCGCCCGACGGTCAGCGCCCCGCGGTGCCGCTGCGCAAGCAGGTGCGCCGACTGGTCATGCAGCTGGGCCCGTCGCGGATGGCGGCGACGATCCTGTTCCTGATCGTCGCGGTCCTGATCGCGCGCTTCAGCTGGCAAATGCCGTTGATCGATGCCGCCGAACGCGCGCTATACGACGCCCGTGCGACGCTGATGGCGCCGCAGGTCGAACAGGACAAACGCATCGTCCTGATCACCTATAACGACGAAACCCTGTTCAACACCGGCATCCGTTCGCCGCTCGACCGCACCCTGCTCGCCAACGCGCTGGCCAATATCGACCAGATGGGGGCAAAGGCGATCGGCATCGATATCGCTTTTGATTCGCCCCGTCCCGACGACGAGGTGCTGAAAACCCAGCTGCGCGCGATGAGCACCCCGACCTGGCTCGCCTATGCCGAACAGGCGAGCAATCCGAACACGATCTTTTACGAACAGCAGAAATTTCTCGAAGCCTTCATCGCCGCGGTCGCGACCGAAAAGACCAAACCGACCAGCGTGCTGTTCCGCACCGACGACGACAGCGTGATCCGCACCTGGCCCGACCGACCCAAGAACCTGCCGCCGCTGATGTCCAACGCGATGGCGCCGGTCGATCCGGCGCAAGCGAATTTCCAGGGCAATATCCGCTTTCTGGTGCCAGCGCGCGCCGCCGCGGGACAGGAAGAGCCGGTCTTTGCCAATATCCCGATCGACACTTTCGCGATGCCGATGGACGCCGATATGCGCGCCGGCTTTTCGGAGCTGGTCAAGGATCGCTACGTCCTGATCGGCGGCGACATCATCGACAATGATCAGTTCAACACACCGCTCAGCCGCTTCACCGATCCGATCACCGGACAGCATGAAACGATGATCGGGCTGGAGGTCCATGCGCATATGCTGGCGCAGCAGCTCGACAACGCCTGGTCGCGCCCGCTGTCGGCGCCGGCGCTATGGGTGCTTGCGGTATTGATCGTCCTTGCAGGCGGACTGACCAGCCTGATCGACCTGCGCGCCCGCTGGGTCGCGCTCGCATTCCTGGGGCAGATGGCCTTTTTCATCGCCTTTCCCTTCTGGTTGCAGGGCCGCGGGGTCGATACCACCACCCTGCCGACCTTTGGCTGGGCGATCGGCTGGCTGTTCGGCTATGCCGCGGTCGGCACCGCGGCGCGCACGATCGGGTCGCGCCAGCGCGCCTTCGCCCAGTCGGCGCTTGGCAAATATCTGCCCGCCGATGTCGCCGCACAGATCATGCGCGATCCCGACCAGCTGTCGCTGCACGGTGAGCGGCGCAATATCTTCTGCGTTTTCACCGACCTGGAGGGCTTTACCAAGCTCAGCCATGCGGTGACCCCGGAAACCGTCGCGCGGCTGCTGAACGCCTATCTCGACCGGCTTTCCGACATTGTGCTCGACCACGGCGGGACGATCGACAAGTTCGTCGGCGACGCGATCGTCGCCTTTTGGGGAGCGCCGCTCAGCCGACCCGACGACGGGCCGCGCGCCGCTGCCGCGGCGCTGGCGATGTACGAGGCGGGCGAAAAATTCCGCGTCGACCTGGCCGAAGGGGTGCCGCCGCTGGGCATGACCCGCGTCGGCCTGCACGTCGGCGACGCGATCGTCGGCAATTTCGGCGGCGAGGGGCGCATCCAATATACCGCGCTGGGCGACAGCATGAACACCGCGTCGCGGCTCGAAGCCGCGAACAAGAGCCTGAAAACAGGCGTCCTGATCTCGGCCGAGGCCGCAGCGCGATCGGGCCGCGACGATCTGGTTCCGATGGGGCGCGTAACATTGCGCGGCCGCGCCCAGCCGGTCGACGTGCTCACCCCGCGCGCCGATCTCGACCCCGAACAGCGCGCCCGCATCGCGGCGCTGGTCGCCGCGCACGGCGCGGGCGATAAAAATGTCTATGTGACCTGTGCCACAGCAATACAGGCGGAATTCGGTCAGGATCCAGCCATCTTGTTTCTGATAGAACGCCTGAACAATACCGAAAAAGGAGAAAGCTATGTCCTTTCCTGATCTGCCGAAGCGCCGCCTGAGCCTTGCCGCCGCCGCTGCCGTCATGGCCGTCGCCGTCGTCGGCACCGCCGCCGCGCAATCGATGGTCGTCCGCTCGACCGGACCGTCGGCGAGCAAATATCCGACCGGCGCCAAGCTGAAGTCGGCCGACAAGCTGACCCTCGTCGCGGGCGACAAGGTCGTGTTGATGCAGGCGGGCAAGACCCGGACCCTGTCCGGCCCCGGCACCTTTGGCGCCAGCGGCACGATCCAGGCCAGCCAGTCGATGAGCGGCACGGTCACCCGGATGCTGGCCAAAGGACCGACGATGCGCTCACGTGGCGGATTTTCGCGCGGCCCGGGCGATACTGCACCGGTCGAGGCGCGCGCGCCGAACCTGTGGCTGCTCGATTATCGCGAAGGCGGCACCTTTTGCGTCGCCGACCCGGCAACGCTGATGCTGTGGCGTCCGAACATGGAAGGCGACACCGCGCTCGAAATCGAAAGCACCGGGAAGAAGGCGACCGTCGCACTGGTCGATGGCGCCAATTTCCGCAAATGGCCGACCGACACGCTGCCGGTCCAATATGGCGTCGATTACCGCCTGTCGGGCGGCGGCCTGACCGCACCGGTCAAGGTGCGCTTTACCCCGTTGGAAAATGCACCCGACACGATCGAAGGATCGGTCGACATGCTGATGGCCAAGGGCTGCACACCGCAACTCAACCGGCTGGTCGATGCGATGTCCGAAAGCGAAGCGGGATGAGGTTAATCGAAATGTAGAAATATTGAACCGTCCACTACCATCTGATAATAATAAAAAGAAAATCTGCCGATCCGTCGGCAGACGCTTTCCTTGGGTCGAAAAATTCGCGCTGCCGGTGTTCGGCGGTGTCTGATGAATTGCCGCACCGCGATTTCGCGGCTGCGTTCGTGCACAAGGGGTGGTGATGATCACGGGGGTTCAGGGAGTATATGCGGGGGTTCGGCCGAAGCGCGCCGCCCTTCGGATCAGGCTGTGCGGTTCGGCGACGCTGATCGCAGCCGCCTTGCCCGCGGCGGCGCTGGCGCAGGCGACCCCGCAAATCCCGACCCGCGAGGAAATCCAGCAACCGACGCTGGCCCCGGTGACCCCGCCGAACGAGCGGGTCGTGTCGGCCGACGATGCCATCGAACGCGCCCCCTGCCCGCTCGCCAACCCCGAATTTGGGGCGGTTCGGGTGACGCTACGCGCGGTCGAATTTTCCAGCGTCGAGGGCATCGACCCCGCGATGCTGGCGCCAAGCTGGTCGGACAAGGTCGGACAGGATCTGCCGATTTCGGTCGTCTGCGACATCCGCGACCGCGCCGCAACGATGCTGCGGTCGAAGGGTTATCTGGCGGCAGTCCGCGTGCCGCCGCAAACGATCGACGACGGCGTCGTCCGGCTGGACATATTGGCGGCACGCATGGCGCGGATCGAGGTGCGCGGCGATGCCGGCGCCAACGAACCGCTGCTGCAACGCTATCTCTCGCGTCTCGACGATCAGCCGGTGTTCAACATTGTCGATGCCGAACGCTATCTGCTGCTCGCGCGCGACATCCCGGGGCTCGACGCGCGGCTGACCCTGCGTCCGGGCGCGGCGCCGGGCGAAGTCGTCGGCGAAGTGCTGGTGGCGCGCACCCCGGTGCTGTTCGACTTCAATGCCCAGAATTTCGGGTCGCGCGACGTCGGCCGTTGGGGCGGGGTGGCGCGCGTGCGGTTTGCCGGCCTGACCGGCATGGGCGACCTCACCACCGCCAGCTTCTATTCGACCCCCGATTTCGACGAGCAGCAAGTCGTCCAGCTGGCGCACGAGTTCCGCGTCGGCGGCGAAGGGCTGCGCTTTGGCGCCACCTATACCTACGCCTGGACGCGTCCTGACATTGCCGCCTTTCCGATCAAGTCGAAGACCCAGATCGCCAGCCTGTTCGCGTCCTATCCGGTCACGCTGACGCAGGCGCGCCGCCTGACGATTGGCGGCGGGCTCGATTTGATCGATCAGGACATCGGCCTGGGCGGCGTACCGATCAACCGCGACCGCCTGCGCATCTTCAACCTGCGCGCCGACGCCAGCTGGATAGATCCCGGCTCGGTTGCCGGGCGCGGGGGGTTCAGCCCCAGCGAACCGCGCTGGGCGCTATCGACCTCGCTCGAAGCGCGGCAGGGCGCCAGCTTTCTGGGCGCCAGCGACGATTGCGGTCCGGCGGGGACGGCCTGCTTCCTGCCTGGCGCGGTGCCGCTGACCCGTGTCGAAGGCAAACCCGACGCGTTCCTGCTGCGCGCCAATGCGCTCGCCGAATGGCGCCCGCACAAGCTGTTCACCCTGTCGGCGGCGCCGCGCGCGCAATGGGCGAGCGACCCGCTGCTGGCTTATGAAGAATTTTCGGGCGGCAATTTTACCGTCGGGCGCGGTTTCGATCCCGGCACGATCATCGGCGACAGCGGCGTCGGCGTCGCGGTCGAGGCGCGCTACGGATCGTTCGTCCCCGCCAATACCAAGGCGTTCGCGATCCAGCCCTTTGCCTTTTTCGACGCGGTATGGGTGTGGAACAAGGACAGCGCGTTCGCCGGCCTCGATCCGCAGAAACTCTATTCCGCCGGCGGCGGCGTGCGCGTTGCCTATGGCGATGTTGCGCGGCTCGACGTGACGGTGGCGGCGCCGCTCAATCGCGGCGGTTTCCTGACCCAAAAGCCCGACCCGCGACTGCTGGTGTCGCTGACCACCCAATTCGGCGTGAGGGCACGCTGATGATTTTCGTATCGAGGACCAACGCCATGCGTGCCACCGCCACCTCCGCGCCCGACCATCACGGCAAACGGCGCCTGCTGACCAGCTGCGCGATCGGGGCGGGCATGATCGCACTGGCCTATGGCGGACCGGCGCTGGCGCAGGTGGCGGGGTCGGGGACGATCACCACCCTGCCCGCGGGGACGACGACCGGCACTGGCGTGAACCCGTCGACGGTCAATGTGAACGGGCCGCAGACAATCATCGACTGGACACCGTCCAACGCGCCCGTCGGCGGCATTATCGACTTTCTGCCAGCAGGAAACACGCTGAACTTTGTCGGCAACAGCGTCGACTATATCGTGCTCAACCGCTTTATTGCGGCGTCGGGCACCCCGATTGCGGATCAGATTGCGCTGAACGGAACGGTGAACAGCGTCGTGTCGATCGCAGGCCTGCCGACGCTGCAAAATGGCCATATCTGGTTCTATAACGCCGGCGGCATCCTGATCGGCAATGGCGCCGCGATCAACGTCGGCAGCCTGGTGCTGACCACCAACGATGTCATCACCACCGGCGGCCTGCTGGGTCCGACCGGCGAAATCCGCTTCCGCGGCGCATCGGGCAATGTCGCGCCGGTCAACATCGCCAACGGCGCGTCGATCAACGCCGATAATGCATTCAATCCGGGCGGCAGCTATGTCGCGATCGTCGCGCCGCGCATCGTCCAGGCGGGCGCGGTGCGCGTCGATGGTTCCGCGGCCTATGTCGCCGCCGAACAGACCGACATTCGCATCAACAGCGGCCTGTTCGACATCAATGTGCTGGTCGGCGCCGAGGGCGGCAATGTGATCACCCACACGGGTAGCACGACCGGTCCGGCGCATGTCGATGGCGACGTCGACCAGAGCCGCATCTATATGGTCGCCATTCCCAAAAATGACGCGGTCACAATGCTGGTTTCGGGATCGATCGGTTATGACGATGCCGTGTCGGCATCAACCGACCCCGATGGCGCGGTGCGCCTGTCGGCGGGATATAATATCTTCAATGGCGAACTCGACGGCGCCCCGGCGAACGCTACGCCCGCCAATATCACCATCAACGACACGCTGTTTCGCAGCAACACCGTCGCGCGCGCCAGCGGTGCGCTATTGGGCCAACCCTTGCTTCAGGTGCCGACCGGCGGGCCGTCCACCTTTGTCCCGCCGCCGCATCTGGGGCGTATCCTTGTCCAGGGCGACGGCATTTTCATCGGCGACGCCAGCGCGACCCTCAACGTCGGCGCCGGACAGATCGTCGGCGCGACCGGCAACCTGACGCTGGCTTCGAACGGCGCCAATGGCGCGGCGGGCAATGCGGCGGTGACTGTCAGCGGCGGCCAGTTACTGACCGGCGGCCTGCTGGCGGTGCTGGCGGGGGGCCAGATCGACGCGGCGACAGGCAGCAGCACCGCCGGAACGGCATCCTTCACAATGACCGGCGGCGCGGTGCAGCTGGGCGATCTGTCGGTCGCCGCCGATGCCGAAGCAGACGTCGGCACCGACGGCACCGCGGGGACCGGCACCGGCGGCGCCGCGGCGATCAACCTGCGCGGCGGGACGCTGAACAGCGGATCGATCACGGTGTCGGCGACCGGTGTCGGCGGCCGCGGCCCTGACGGCAGCGACGACAATCCGGCGAACATCGTTCCCGGCGGCCCCGGCGGCACCGGTGTCGGCGGCAGCGCGACGATCACCATCGACGGCGCGGCGGTTACCGCCACGGGCACTGTCGCCGCTTACGCCGAGGGTCAGGGCGGCGCCGGCGGCAATTTCAGTGCCTTTGGCGGCATCGCCGATGCGGGCGGGCTCGGCGGCAACGGCCAAGGCGGCAACGCTGCGATCAACATGGCGTCGGGAACGCTCAACACGGGCGACCTGATCGCCGGCGCGGGGGGTTTTGGCGGTGCTGGCGGCAATGTCTTTGCCTCCAGCAGTTCGGGATCGGTCACCGGCATCGGGATCGGCGGCAATGGCGGCAACGGCCAGGGCGGCACCGCGACGCTGAACCTCGCTGCGCCGGTCAACGCGACTGGCGCCGTGACCAGCACGGCGGCCGGACAAGGCGGCAATGGCGGTTTTGGCTTGCTGGGCGGTAGTGGTGGTGACGCGCTGGGCGGGCTGGCGCAGATCATCGTCACCGATTTCAGCGCCGATGCGCTGTTCGTGAACGTCGATGCCTCGGCGCGCGGCGGCGATGGTGCGTTCGGCGGCAATGGCGCGGGCGGCGACGGCGGCGACGGCACCGGCGGCACCGGCCGCATCCAGGCGAACGGCAGCGACGGCCGCGCCACGCTGAGCCAGGCCAATTTCCAGACCGGCGGCACCGGCGGCAATGGCGGCGGCGCCGGATCGTCCTTCTTTGGCGCCGAAACCGTCGGCGCCGCGGGCGGCAGCGGCGGCGTCGGCCGCGGCGGCACTTTGGAAATCCGGGCGAGCAGCGGCGCCACGATCGTCCTCGATTCCGATAGTGGCGGGCTCGTCTCGCTGCGCAGCGACGGTGCGGGCGGGATCGGCGGCGACGGCGCGTTCAACGGCTTTGGCGCCGGATTCATCGGCGGCGACGGCGGCGACGGCGGCGCGGCGACCGGCGGCACGGTGCGCCTGTTCGCCGATGGCGGCACGATCACCTCCAACGGCAGTGCGGTCAGCATCACGGTCGACGGCATCAGCGGTGACGGCGGATTTGGCGGCACCGGAACCAGCGGTAACGGCGCCGCGGGCGCGACGGCACAAACCACCGGCGGGCTGGCGCTGATCGAAGCCGCAGGAGTGGAGACACCCGCGCTGGTTAGCCTGGGGGTTACGACGATCGCCGCCAATGGCGATATAGCGGGCCGCATCGAAATGCGGACGACGGAAGGCGGCGCCGTTCGGATGACCAGCCTGACCGCAGAAGCCTTGGGCGACGCGCCGCCGACCAACAACGACACCGACGAAGCGCCCGCGGGCATTTTCTTTGCCGCAAACGGCGGCACGATTGCGACGACGGGCAACATGACGCTGACCACCGACAGTTCGTTCGGCGCCTATGCCCGGTCGAACGGCACCGTCAGCGCGGGCGGCAATTTGACGATCGACGCGGGCGACCAGATCGACATCCGCCACGACTTTCGCGAAGGAACCGCCCCGACGATCGCGGCGGTCGGTAACTTCACCGCCACCGCAGGCGGCATCAGCGGCGCGCCGGGCAGCCTGCTGGACGCGGGCGGCACCCTGACCCTCATCTCGACGCTGGGCGGCATCGGGGTCGACCGGCTCGATGCCAACGACATCGTGATCACCGCGGCGGGCGCGGCGTCGGTCGAGCATGCCGAAGCCGCCAACGATTTCACCGCCAGCGGCGCCAGTTTCCGCACCGGGCTCAATTCGATCATCACCGGCGGCGACATCGTCGTCACCTCGCCCGGCGCGGTCGATCTGGGCAATTCAACCGCAGGCGGCTTCGTTCAGGTCAATGGCCAGTCGATCCTGTTCAACAACATCGACGCGGGCGGATCGGTGTCGCTCACCGCGACCGGCAATGTCGCGGGCGCCGACGGGATCGCTGGCGGATCGATCGATGCGGGGGGTAACGTCAACCTCCTCGCGACGCGCATTGCGATCACCGGCACGATCACCGGCGCCTCGTCGCTGTTCGCAGCGAGCAGCGCCGGGCCGATCGCGATCAACCTGGCGACGATCGCCGACGATATTGCGATTTCGGCGCGCGGCGACATCACCGGCACCTATAATGCGGTCGGCAATGTCCGGCTGCGGTCGGGCGCCAATATCAACGCGTCGGCCAACGCCACCGGATTTGAAAGTTCCAGCAGCGGGCCGCCGATCGCGGCCAGCGTGTTCGCCGACGCGGTCGGCAACGTCACCCTCGCCAACAGCAGCGCGGCGGGCATGTTCGGCGTCAACGCCGGCGGATCGGTGTCGCTCAGCGGCATCAATGCGGGCGAAGACATATTGGTGCTGGCGGGAACGACCGCGACGCTGACCAACCTCACCGCAGGCGACGACCTCACTGCGATCGCCGCGGGCGGGATCATCGCCAATGGCCTGACCACCACCGGCGCCGGACCCGATAGCGCGACGCTGACCTATAGTCCGCCCAGCCCCGTGGGGCCGGGCGGATTCCAGATCAACGCATCGCCGCCCGACCTGTCGAACATCGTGCTCACCGCATCGGCGGGCAATATCGGCGGCGGCAACATCAATGCCTTCGACAATCTGACGCTGACCGCGTCGGGCGCGGTGGCGACCGCCGGCACCCTGGCATCAGGACGGGCGACCAGCATCACTGGCGACAGCATCGCCTTTGCCGCAATCGATGCGGGCACCACGGTCAACCTGTCCGCCACCAACGCAATCACCGGAGCCAACATCGCGGCGGGCGGCGACATCACGGCGTTCGGGGACAGTATTGCGCTGACCGGCGCCGTCACCGGCGATGCGTCGTTCTTCGCCTTTGGCCTTGGCGGCCCGGTGGCGGTGAATCAGGCGAATGTGGCGGGGACGATCTCGATTTTCGCCGACGGCGACCTCACCGGCACCTTTGTCGCGGGCGGCGATGTCCGATTGAATTCGAACGCCAACATTACCGCATCGGCAACGGCGAATGGCGGCTATGTCGATTTCAACGGCGGCACCGCGCAAGGCAATGTGTTTGTTGAGGCCGCCGGTAATGCCGCGCTGACCAACAGCGCCGCGGCGCGCATGTTCGGGGTCAGCGCGGGCGGATCGGCGACGCTGACCGGCGCCAGCGCGGGCGAGGATATGCTCGTCATCGCCGGGACCGACGCATCGCTTAGCGGCGTGACCGTGGGCGACGATGTCGAAGTCCGCGCGGCGGGCGCGATCAACGCCGCGAACGTTCGTGCAACCGGGGCAGGCGCCGACACCGCGCTGCTCGGCTTTGTCGGCGGCAGCGGTTTTACGATCAATTCGGGCGAGGGCAGCTCGGCGACCGACGGATCGGATATCGTGCTGTCGGCGGGCGGCGCGATCACCGCTTCTACCCTGTCCGCCGCCGACGACATACTGATCACCACGCCCGGCGCCATTGCAATCAACGGCGCCGCGACGCTGGGCCAGGGCGTCACCGGCGGCAGCAGCGACATTCGCACCCAGGGCGGCAACACCGCGCTGGCGGGTCTCAATGCCTTTACCGACGTGCTGGTCACCGCGACCGGCACCCTCGATGCCACGGGTCCGGTCACGGCGGGCCGCGACATCGCGATTACTGCCGCGGCGGCCAATCTGGCCACGCTGGCCAGCCCCGGCGGCAGCTTCGTCAGCACGCTCGAAGCCGGCGGCAACCTGTCGCTGGTCACCGCGGGCGCCATCGTCGGCGGCCGCGTTCGCGCCGGGGGCGACCTGACCCTGACCGGCGCGCGCATCGACATCGCCCGCGCCCAGACGACCGGCACGGGTCCGTTGACCCTCACCGGGACGAATGGCGTCAGCGCGACCAACATCCAGGCGGGCGGCACCACGCAGCTGAATGCCAGCAACGGCGCGGTGACCTCCAGCGGGCTGATTTCGGCCGGGCCGGTGACGGTGACCGGCGACAGCATCAACCTGAACACCGGCGGCAACATCGTCTTTGCGGTCCTCGACGCCGATGTCGGCGACGCGGTGGTCACCAACGGGTCGGGCACGCTGACGATCACGTCCAGCGTCGTCGCGGGGCGCGCCGCGCTGACGGCGCAGAACGGCAATGACATCGTCATTTCCGCGCTGGCGGCGAACGCCGCCGACATCACATCGACGGGCAATATCATTGTCAACGGCGTCCTGACCGCCCGCAATATCGCGCTGGAATCGAATGATATCATCATCGGCAGCGGCGCACGTATCGGGACCGCGGGCAGCACCGAAACGCTGTCGATCGAGAATAACGACGTGTTCAGCCAGACTTTTGTCGGCGGCACCGGGACGCGCAATGGCTTTCATCTCGATGCGAGCGAGCTGACGCGGTTGTTCGGCACCGACATCGAAATTTTCGCGCCCGAGGTCGAAGCGGTGCGGGACACGTCGGTCGGTAGTAGTGCCCCACCCGACATCATCGTCGACAGCTTCACCCTCGCCGGCGGCGCCGCCGGGTCGAACCTTGGCGCCAATGGCGCGCTGACCATCCGCACCCCGGGCAAGATGCGCGTGATCGGCAACGTCCAACTGACCGGTCTGACCGACGCGAACGCGCTCAACCTGTTCGCCGACGACGCGCTCGAAGTCATCTTGGGCCAAGGCACGGTGCGGCTGGTGAACGGCAGCAATGCCGCAGGACAGCTGAACATGGTGTCCGACGACATCATCGTCGCGACCACCGCTGCGATCGCCGACGTGGGCGCCGCAACGACGACCGACGCCATCGAAGCGCGGCTGGCGCAGAACGACGGCGTGGTGCTGGACGAGGGATCGCTGTTCGCGCGCGGGATCCGCGCCGAAGTGATCGGCGGATTCTATGTCCAGAACAGCGGCGCGGGCACCGACTTCGCCAGCCGCCGCGGGCTGACCTTTGGCGCGGGCGGACTCGACGTCCTGACCGAAGGCAGCGCCTCGCGGATCGTCATCAACGGGGTCCAGCTTGGCGCGACCGGCCAGGTGACCGGGCTCGACGCCATCTCGCTGCTCACCATCGGCGGCGGGGCGCCAACGGCGGGCGGCTTCGACCCGCGCTCGACCTTCAACGGCTGCGTCATCGCCAGCGCCGCGAGCTGCGCGTTCATCGACGTGCAAAGCAACTTCCCGGTGCAGGACGTGATCGAGGCAGAGGCCGATGCGGAAGAGGACAGCAGCGAGGGCCAGAGCCTGCCGGTGCCGCTGATCACGATGCGCGGCCTCGACCCGCTGAGCGGCGAGCCGCTGCTCGACGATCCGGTGACCGGGGCGGGCAACGACGATCTGTGGACGCCGACCGAAGGGCCGTAAGCGTTTCGGTTGACGGACCGGTCAAGGGCAAGGCATGGGCGGCGGCATGACCGACGCCCACGCCTCTCCGCTCAAGCTGTTCAACAGCCTGACGCGCCAGCTGGAAGAGTTCCAGCCCGTCCACCCCGGGACGCCTGGCGATCCGGCTGACCCGCCGGAGGCGCGCGTCTATAGCTGCGGCCCGACGGTCTATAACTATCCGCACATCGGCAATATGCGCGCCTATGTCTTTGCCGACACGCTGGGCCGCACGCTGTCGTTCAAGGGTTACAAGCTCACCCACGTCATCAACATCACCGACGTCGGCCACCTGACCGACGACGCCGATGCGGGCGAGGACAAGATGGAAAAGATGGCGGCGGAGAAAGCGCAGTCGATCTGGGACATCGCGCGCCATTATACCGAGGCCTATTGGGCCGATGTGAAGGCGCTCAATATCCGCCAGCCGGCGCACTGGTCGATCGCCACCGAGTACGTCCCGCAGATGATCGAGTTTGCGAAGGCGATCGAGGGCAAGCATTGCTACGAACTGGAAGGCGGCCTCTATTTCGACACGTCGACGGTCGCCGATTACGGCGCGCTGGCACGCGCGAAAACCGACGAGGGCGAGGGTCGCATCGAGGAAGTCGCTGGCAAGCGCCACGCCGCCGACTTCGCGATCTGGCGCAAGACTCCGTCAGGCGAGACACGCCAGATGGAGTGGGATTCGCCCTGGGGCAAAGGCGCACCCGGCTGGCACCTCGAATGTTCGGTGATGTCCGAAGCGCTGCTCGGCTTTCCGTTCGACATCCACACCGGCGGCATCGACCACCGCGAGATCCACCACCCGAACGAAATCGCGCAGAACCAGGCGCACAGCTGCAGCGACGCCAGCGGCGCGCGCATCTGGATGCACAATAATTTCCTGATCGAACGCAGCGGCAAGATGAGCAAGAGCGCGGGCGAGTTCCTGCGCCTGCAACTGCTGATCGACAAGGGCTACCACCCCCTCGCCTATCGCCTGATGTGCCTGCAGGCGCATTATCGCAGCGAGCTGGAGTTTTCCTGGGAGGGTTTGGGTGCGGCGCTGACGCGGTTGAAGCGGATGTATAAGGCAGTCGCGGTTCAGCTCGATAAGGAATCCAATCAAACCGAGCAGCCGGTCGATAGCCCGGCTAACTTTGAACCGATCCCCCGTGAGAAATGGTCTAAGTTGGAAGCGTTAGGTTACCTTCAGGACTTCGATGCTGCCGTTTCCGAGGATCTAAATACGCCGAATGCACTTGTTGTTCTTGAGACTGTTCTCGGCGACCCAACGATCGATAATGGGCTACGGTGGCATTTGGTCGCCACGATCGATCAAGTGTTCGGCCTTGATTTGTTGAAACGCGACCGCGCCGAGCTGCGCCTCCCTCCCAAGGCGGCGACGATCACAGAGGAAGAAATCGAAGCCACCCTCGCGGCCCGCAAGGAAGCGCGCGCCGCCAAGGACTTCGCGACCTCCGACAAACTCCGCGACGAACTCATCGCCGCCGGGGTTGAGGTGATGGACGGCGACCCGCTGGGATGGGATTGGCGGCTCGACAATTAAGTCCCCCTCCCGCTTGCGGGCGGGGAGTTTCAGGTCGAATGTGCTCCCAGCACATTCTTGACCAGCCGGGGGCTGGTCAACCTGAAACTGGGAGGGCATGTATGCCCTTTACCCGTTGCGCTAATGGACAGGCCCTCCCCCGGCCCCTCCCGCAAGCGGGAGGGGAGATAAATGACCAAAACCGTCACCGTCCTGTCGGGACTCATCCGTCCGCTTGTCGAAAACCGGCTGCCTGATTGGGTCGAACCGCGCTTTTTCCAGTCGAAGGACGAGGCGCTTGCCCTCGCCCCCGACGCCGAAATCGGCTGGTTCGATATGTACGACAAGAAGGATATGGCCGCGGTTATCACCGCCGCGACCAACCTCAAATGGCTGAACTCGATCTACGCCGGGGTCGACGGCATGCCGCTCGACCTGCTCGCCGAGCGTGGCACCGTCGTGACCAACGGCGCCGGGATCAACGCGATCACCATCGCCGAATATGTCGTGATGGGCATGCTCACCGTCGCCAAGGGATACCGCGACGTCGTGCGTGCGCAGGAGCGGCGCGAATGGTTGATGGACTCGCCCGGCAAGGTCGAGCTCTTCGGGTCGAAAGCACTGCTGCTCGGCTATGGCGCGATCGGCAAGCTGATCGAGGAACGGTTGAAGGGTTTTGCGGTCGATGTGACCGTAGTGCGCCGCACCCCCGGCCCGAATACGCTGACCCCCGACCAGTGGCGCGCGCGCCTCGGCGATTTCGACTGGGTGATCCTAGCGGTTCCCGCGACCCCCGAAACCGACGCCATGATCGGCGCCGCCGAACTCGCGGCGATGAAGCCGACCGCGACGCTGATCAACATCGCGCGCGGCAGTGTCGTCGATCAGGATGCGCTCGTCGCCGCGCTGAACGAACAGCAGATTGCCGCAGCGTTTCTCGATGTCACGACCCCCGAACCGCTGCCCGCCGACGACCCGCTGTGGAGCCTCGACAACGCGCATATCACCATGCACCTGTCGGGCCGCGCGCAAGACAAGATGTTCGTGCGGTCAGCGCAGCGGTTTATGGAGAATCTGGAGCGCTGGAAAAACGGCGAGGCGGTGGAGCCGCGGGTCGATTTGACGCTGGGGTATTGAACCAATCTCAGGCTCGTCATTGCGAGCGGAGCGAAGCAATGACGATTCAAGCTATGGTTCGGCCAATCAACCCGGCCGCTCGGCCTTCAACTCGCGCACCAGCGGCTGGAGATGCGCATCATATTTCGCCAGCATCGTGTGCGCCCCGGCAAAATCGTAAAAGCTCACCAACTCGCGCCCGTTCCAGCGGTGGAGCGCATAGGCCGGGTCTTCGGCGACGATCATCGGGCGGTCGTCGGGGCGGTCCGCGTCGATCGGGCGCAGGTCGAGCGAGACCTGCGGCGCCGTCGATGAGCAGATCGCGACGGTGCGCCCCTCCCACGCCACGGTGACGCTGCGGTGCAAGTGGCCGCAGATCAGCCCGCGCACCTGGCCGTGCCGCCGCACGACATCGGTAAAGGTCGTGACCCACGGTTCGTCGGGGTGGGTGTTCATCCATTCGATGCCGCTTTCGACCGGCGGATGGTGCATGACGATATAGGTCGGCTTGGCGGCGTCCTTTGCCAGTTCGGCGTCGAGCCACGCGGCGCGCGCGTCACAAAACGCCCCGCCGTGACGCCCTTCCTCCAGCGTGTCGATCGTCACCAGCCGCATTTCGGGAAAATCGATCGTATATTGGACAAAGCCATTGCCGTCGTCGAGGCCCGGAAACTGTGCGTGGAAATTATCGCGCAAGTCATGATTGCCGACGCTGGGCCATACCGGAAAGGGACAGCGCGAAAAGGCGTTGGCCAGACGGCGATAGCTGTCTTCGTCGCCGCGGTCGGTGATGTCGCCGGTGGCGAGCAACAGATCGGGGCGGTTCGGCCCGTCGATCAGCACGTCCAGCACCTCGTCGAGGCGCTTGCGGTTATACTCGGCCGGATTGTCCGGATCGAACCCCAAATGGATATCGGTGATCTGCGCGACCAGCACATCCGTCCCCTGCTCCGGCCCGTTATCGGCCCCGGTTCTAAACCTATCCGCCCCGCCTTGCCCCGTGCAAGGCAGGTGTGCGCCACGTCACATTGTAAAGACCCCGCGCCCCGACGCCTGTGATCCCACGCACACCCTGGGTAGCACGCAGGGGTTTATTTGTGATTGCCGCGCTATTTACCTTCCGCTGACGGTTCGGAACCCACGGCTGGCCGCCGTCCGAATGATATTCGTGGCACATCGCGCAGGGCGATTCGGTCGCGGTTTCGACCTTGACCAGCCGCGCGCCGCTTTCGCCGACATGGCAATCGCGGCATTGCCGGAGGCCCGGCACCAGCAGGTCGGTCGACGTCTTCGACCCCGGTGCCGCGGTGTGGCAATCGGCGCAGTCGGTTTCGCGGTGCGCGTCATGGTCGAACCAGCCCTTTTGCAGATAGCGCGCGGTCTGGTTCACCGCCGCGACGCGCCAGTTGTTCCCCGCGGCGGGCGCAAAGATCGTGTGGCAATCATAACAGGCGCCACCCTTTGAAAACACGGCGCGGACCGCATCCTCGGCGCGGCCGGGCCGCACCGCGACCTCGCGGAAATAGATGTTGTACACCTGTCCCTCGGCATAAGCGCCGGGGCGCCGCCGCTGCATCCCGCCGAGTTGCAGGGGGCGCGCGGGCGGGGTCGAGCGGTAATAGGCGGTAAGGTCGGCCACGACCTGGCCGGGTTCGCCGTGGCGCAGCGTGCGTGTCACGCCGCCGACGGTCTCGAACGCCAGACTGTGGCACATCGCGCAGTCGCGTTCCATTTCGACCGGCTTGACGCGCACCCCGTCGGCCTCGACGCGGTGGCAATTTTCGCACTCCAGCTTTTGCCCGAAGTCATAACGCCCGCGGAAACTCGCCGCCATCCGCGCGACCCCGCCGGTTGCCTGCAAATGCATGTCGTGCGGGAATTTCAGCCCGTTGTAATCGACGGTCCCCTTGCCCGGCGCGGCGCGCGCCAGCCTGGCCCCCGGCGCGGCGCGAACGAGCGGGCGGAACTCGGGGTGGCCGGTGCCGAAATCACCGGCGTCGGCCAGCGTCGTCGGATGCTCCGCCGCCTTCAGCCGGCTCTGCATCCCGTCATGGCAATCGGCGCAGAATTTCTGCGGCGTTGCTGCCATCGGCCCGGCGCCCTCATGCTCGGTATGGCAATCGACGCAGCGCCCCTGCGGCCGATTGAACACCTCGCCGACATTCGCCAGCAACTTGTCGAACCCGCCGTCGGGCGCGCGCGCCGCGAGCAGCATCGCGGTCGGCGCGCCCGCGTGCGCCGTACTCATCGCCTTATGCTCGCCGGTATGGCAATTGACGCACGCCGTATCGGTGACCGCAACAAAGGGTTCGACATGGCACGACTGGCAATCGTCCTTCAGGCTGGCGTGCGCGCTCGACAGCGGTCCCGAAGACCAGCTGCTGTCGGCGTGGAAGCCATCGGGGCGCTCGTCCACCTGCCTGTAACTATACCAGGCCCAGATCGGCCCGATCAGGAACGCCGCCAGCATCAACAGGCCGAACGCCCAGGCCCCCACGCGTTTGCCGAGCATGACCCCTTGCAGCGAGAACGCCTTTGCCTCGTCGACATCCTTCGACGATTGCGACAGCTCGTCGATCCGCTCGACGAGCAGGATGATATTCTCCCCCTCGCGCGCGATCGTCAGCCGGTGGCCGCCAAAGCGCAGCTCGCCGCCCGCGGCGCTGTCGATATCGGCGACGGTTTCGGTGCGGCCGTTGAGGTCGAACCCCAGCCCCTCGCTCGCCGCGACGCGGACATGGCGCCCGTCGCCGCTGCTGATCGTCGCGTGCTGCGGGTTTACCGCCAGGTCGGCGATGTGGATGATATTGCTGCCCTCGCGGCCGAGGGTGATCGTCTCGCCCGGCAACGGCTGATCGCGAATGATCTGCTTGCCCGTCTTGGTCGTCGAGATGCGGCGCAGGATGAAGCTCATCGTCCCCGCCTCACCAGTAGAAAAAGACGCTGACGATGTGCGCCGAAAGCGCCGCGATCAGCGCAAAGGTCAGCGGCACATGCACATAAAGCCAGATTTCGAGCAACGCCCGCAGCCGCAGATGCGCGCGCAGCCGCGCCAGCGCCGCCACCTTCTGCTTCAGCAGTCCGACCACCTTTTCGCGCGCCGCGGCATCGCTGCCGTGCGACGCCGACAGCGCGGCGAGCGCCGCGGCGGTCGCGCAGTTCGGATAGCGGCCAGACAGCCGCGCGCCGATCCCGCCCGCGAACGGATCCTCATCGAGCGCGGCGAGGACCGGCGCGGTATCCGCGGGGGCCAGCGGCTGCGCCGCGCTGTGCAGCTGACGGTCGAACGCGCGGATCGCCTCGAGCATCTGCATCTGCGTCATTTCGTCGCGGTTGTTCGACAGCGCGGCGGGCAGTGTCGCATAGACGATCACCCCGTACAGCCCGGACAGGATCACCAGCATCATCAACGCCCACGCCAGCGTATGGACGTTCCAGCCGAGCTGGAACCCGGTGTGCCACGTGCCGATGACGATCAGGCTGAGCCCCAGATAGACATGCGCCGAGGTCCAGGCTTTGAGCGACCAGTAATCGTTCGTCATCTTGCGCTTGCGATAGCCGAGCGCGGTCAGCCACAGGATGAGTCCGGCGCCGATCGTCCCCAGCGTATAGCCATACCAGCTGCCGCCATTGTGCCGCGGCGTGACGTCGACCAGCGCGTAGGAGAGGATGATCAGCAGGCACAGCCCGCCGGAAATCTTTGCCCAGCGGAACCCTGCGTAGCGCAGAAACCCCTCATGCTTGCGCTCGCGGACCCGCTCGGTCTGCGTCGCCCGATTACGGCGGCGCTGGAACAGGCTCGCCATCAGTCGGTCGCCTCGTCGAGCCGCGCGATCGACAGGAATTCCTCCGGTGACACGCGGATCGCGGCGCCGGTCGGGCACGCCCGCACGCACGCCGGGCCGCCCGAAATGCCTTTGCACATGTCGCATTTGACCGCGATCTTCTTGGGCTTTTCGTCACCCAATTGCTTCTTGGTCCATTTGGGAGAAGGTTCGCCGGGACCGGGGCCGAAGCCGGTGAGCAGCCAGCGCAGCAGGCTCGGTTTCTCGGGCGGCGCCGCCTCCATGCGGATCACGCCATAGGGGCAGTTGCGCATGCAGTTGCCGCACCCGATGCAGCCCGGCTCCATGAACACCTCGCCGTCGGGGCCGCGGTGGATCACGTTCGGCGGGCAGTCGGCCATGCAGTGCGGATGCTCGCAGTGGCGGCAGCTGGTCGGGACGTGCAGATGCGCAAAGGTCTTGCCCGCCTCGCGGTCGAGCCGCGACAGCCCTTCGTGGCTGTCGGCGCAGGCCTTCTCGCAATTGTCGCACCCGACGCACAGGTTTTCGTCGATCAGCAGCGCGTCGGTCGCCTCGCCCAGTCCTTCCTTCATGATGAAGGTCGCGGTGTCCGAATAGAGGTCGACCGCACTCGAATAGCTCGCTTTGCGCGACTCGATGAAGTCGTTCATCGCCGCGCGCTCGGCGACCGCCGCCTCGGTCGCGGCGCGAACCTGCGGCCGCTTGGCCAGCATGTCCTTGAACTGCTGGCCCTTCAATCGGATCACTTCGCTGGCGACCGCCGCCTTGACCGTGGCGTTGCGCGGCGCGCCGCTGAGCACCGCCATTTCGCCGAAAAAGCTGCCCGCCGGCAGGTAACGGAGGAAGATCGGTTTGCCGCCGATGTCCTTTTCGACCACCATCGATCCCGACCGGATGACATAAACATCGTCGCCCGCATCACCCTCGGCCAGCACGACTTTCCCCGCCGGGACGCGTTCGATCGCCGGATCCTCGACGATCGGCTGCAGATCCTCGACCGTCAGCCCGCCCTTGAAAATCTGGAGCAGCTGGCGTTCGAGCGAAATGCGGTTGATCACCCGCTTCGCGCCCGGCACCGCTGCCATCAGCTTCAAGGCCGCGGTGCGCGATACCTCGACAAAGATGGCATCCTCGCCCGCGCGGATCGTCGCGCCGCGCTTGCGGCCCGAAATCAGCCCGACCTCGCCGAATATCGATCCCTGTTCGATCGGCACGGTCACATCGGGGCCGACCTCGACCACCGCATGGCCGTCGGCGATCGCGAACAGCGACGACCCCGGCTCGCCCTTCTCGAACACGACATCGCCCTTGGCGTAAAAGGCGACCTTCGAATCGAGCATGAATTCGCGCATCTGCAACGGCGACACATCGGCAAAGATGCGGATGCGGGTGCGCAGATAGTCGAGCCATTCGCTGACCGATTTCTTTTGCGGCAAATCGGCAAAGATCGCCGCCAGATCTTTTTCGTCGGCGGGGGTCAGCGCCCGATTGCCGTTGATGAATTCGACGACGTCATAGCCCTGGTTCATGCAATGCTTGATCAGCGGGTATCCCGCGAGCGCGCCGATGACATACAACCCCGGCACCGTCGTCTCGAACGTCGGGGACAATTTGGGAAAGGCTTCGCGGTCGGGGCCGGTGAACTCGATCCCCATCGATTCGACGAAGCCGCGCGGCGCGACCGACCCCAGCCGCGCGACGATCACGTCGCACTCGATCCGTTCCTCGCCGGTCGGGGTTTCCAGCGTCAACCACCCGGGCTCGACCAGCTTCGGCTGGGTTTCGGTGCGGATCGACATGAAGCCGTTCTCGCCCGCCTCGGTCATGTCGGCGACATTCTTCGCCTTGGCGCGGGCAAAATCCTTTGACCGGTTGAGGATGGTGACGGTGTTTTCCAGCGCCTCCTCGGCCACGCCCAGGGCATTTTCGATCCCCGCGTCGCCCGATCCGACGACGGTGATATGCTTGTCCTTGAAATCCTCGGGATCGTCGACCTGATAGATGATGTGCGGCAGGTCGGCGCCTTCGCAGCGCATCCGGTTCGGGTTGCCCTGCGTCCCGATCGCCAGCACGATATTCTCGGCGTGAAAGACATCGCCCTTCGCGGTTTTGATCGCGAACGCGCCCTTTTCGCCGGTTACTTCGGCGACCTCGGCGCGATACGCCACCTGAACCTTGTTATTCGCGGCATCCTCGTCCCAATTGCCGAGGATATATTCGCGCGCACCCTCGGCAAAACGGCAGTCGGAGCGCAGGTCGAGCCGCTCGGGCGTCGCCAGCACGCGCTTGCCCTTTTGATATTTGAAGATCGTGTCCGACAGATGGTCGGTCTTTTCCAGCAGGATGTGGCTGAGGCCGAGGTGCGCGGCGCGCGAAGCGGCGCTCAGTCCGGCCGGCCCCGAGCCGATGATCGCGACCTTGACCAGCTCGCTCATGGGCGCGGCAGCGGGCGGCAAATGCCGCGCATCCAGTCGCTGGCCGTGATGCTGACGAACGCGCGCACGGGCATCCCTTCCCCCTCTCGCCAGCCCCCCGGCGAACTCATAACGGATGCGACCCGGACTAATGTCCTGGATGCAAAGCTATGCCCCTGAAAGCGGGGAAAGGTCAACCGATGGCGAAGAGAATCTGGATCGCGGAGCGTGCTGGTGGCGCCGATGCCGCGATGCCATCGTCAGCCGGCGTCATCGACGACCTGGACACGCGGCGTTATCGCATCATATTGCGCAACCACCCGGCACGGCTTCTGGTCACCGCGGCAGGCGCGATAGACGCGCTGTTCCAGCATCCTGTCGCCGCTGGCACTGATCCAGCGGCTCTGCCCCTTGGCATCGACATAATGCGCCAGCATGCCGTTCGCCGCGAACGCGCTGATCTTGCATGGCGATTTGCTGTCGGTCCGGCACCGGTCGAGCACTTCCTTGCGTACCGCGTCGGCATTTTGCTTGCCGCTGACGATCCAGCTTTTGCGCTGCGAAGCCGGGGCGGCATTTTCCGGCTGGGCCACCATCACCCAATGATGGCGCTGGACCCTGAAATTAGGGAAAATATCCTTCGAATAATCGGAATTGTGATTATATTCGGGCGGCAGGAAGGTGCCGGGAAAAACATAGCTTTGGTAACAGCCAAAGGAACTGGCGTTGCAAAGCTTTAAAACCACGTCCTTCGTAGCGCGGCCGCTGATGTCGCTGCTGATGGTTGGCACACCCTGGACATAGGGCATTCCCATCGCGTCATAGACCAGCACGATCTTGCTATAGCTGTCCATTGCCGCGGCGACGGTGCAGCCACCACCCATCGCCGCATTACACGCATCGACGACCCGTTTTTCGGCCGGAGCCTGGTCCCAGTGGCCCCGCGAGATCCATACGGCCGAAGTGTCGATATGCGTGGCGATGGCCATGAAGGTGGGGAGCCGCGGCGGTGGCGGCGGCGCCCGGGGCGATTCCGGTTCGTCATATTGATCCCAGCTCCAGCCGGCCTGGGCCTCCGCCGCCTGCCGACCGTAATCCATCATATTCTGATGATGTTGCTGGTTCATCTGGCAAATATTGGCGAGATCGGAACAGGCCATCGCGGGGTTCGACATGCTGCCAAATGCGGCCAAAAGACCGATGCCAAGGACGCGCCGGATAGCGCCATATCGTTGGCAATGGGCAACGATGGCATCCCGCAAAATCCAGGAAAGCGCCCTATCGAACCTACGCTTCACCGTGGTTGCCGGACGGTCGTCGGTGTCGGAGCAAATCGAAAGATCGGTCATGCCATCAGCCCTTCCCGCCCGCGCTCAGACATTTATCCATGTCCTTGCGCGCGGTCAGACCGTCATGCCATTCGAACCTCGCGCTACCATAGCCCTCCCGCTCGATGATGAACACCGCCTCGTCTTCCATCCCGGTCAGCAGATCTTCGATCGTCGGAACCGCAAAAGCGAAAGAGCCCATGCCAAAGCCCGGCATTTTCTGATTGAACACCTGAACCGTCTGCGGCGACCCGTCGCCCTGGTCCAATGTGACCTTGACCTTTTTCATCGTCGCGGGCGTCGGAATCCCGTCTTTCCAGAATATCAGCATCGCGCCCTGGTAATCGCCGCCGGGCCCGGAAATCAGAATCGCCCAATTGCCCTTCATATAAAAAGCGCCGCAATATTCTCCCGGCTTTGCACCGACCTGCGCTGGGAGCATCTCCCAGCCCCCCTTGTCGAACCGATCGACGAAGGCGGCAAATTTGGGGTCCTTCATCTTCTCTTCGTATTTCTTGCCTTTCGTTTTGATCAGTTCGGCAAGGCTGCCGACTTCCGAAAGGCGCGACGCAACGGGATCGAAATAGGGGGATGTCGGCTCGCCATCGACGCCGCTCGATTTCGGCGGTGGCCCCGCCCTGTCCTCCAGCGCCTTTTGCTGCGCGCAGATGTTGGGCAGGTCGGTGCAGGCCTGCGCCGGTGCAGCAAGCTGGAGCGCCAACATGGTGGCCGCGCCGATCAGAGCGGGCCGGAAATATTGCATCGTCATCGTCACTCCAAGATCATCCTGCGCAGCCTCGTTCACCCGCATTCGCGGCGCCGCGGCACCATATGCGGCGACGTCGTTCCTGCGGTGCCCATAGGGTTCGGCCGATTGCCGCTGCACCGCGCCCGGCAACCGAAACATTGCTAGGGTCGGGATCCCTTGATCCGGCTGCTGAAGGATTAGGCCAAAATTTCATGCCATTAATTTCCAACGCGAAGACACAGGCGAAACTTCGCCAGCCAAATGGGTAGTGATTTTGCGATGGTCGGTCATCGGTCGCCATGACCCGGGTCACTGGCGCCAGACGCGGCACAATGATTTGAAAGGCCCGTGCGATAGGAAGTCCGCTTGCAACGCATGCAAGGGATGTTAGCCGCGCCTCACGCCGCCACTGTGACCAACATCACAACTAGCACACCGCCGTCAGCCGCGATCGTTCAGGCGAGTTCGAACATCGCCGCGATGCCGCTCGGCGCGGCAGGTTCGAACCGCGACCAGCCGTCGGGGCCAAGCCGCTCGATCGGGCGGAAGCGCGCCTTATACGCCATGCGCGCCGACCCTTCGATCCAGTAGCCGAGATAGACGTACGGCAGGCCCGCGCGCGCGGCGCGCTGGACATGGTCGGCGATGATATAGGTGCCCAGCCCCTCGCGCAGCGGGTGCGCGGCGTCGAAGAAGCTGTAGATCATCGACAATCCGTCGCCCTGCCGATCGGTCAGGCAACAGCCGATCAGCCGCCCCTTGCTGCCGTCGGTCGTCGGTTCGCGATATTCGATCATATAGCTGTCGACCGGGGTCTGTTCGACCATGTCGGCGAAATCCTGCTCGTCCATGTCGGCCATGCCGCCATTGGGATGGCGCGAGCCGAGGTAGGAGCGGAGCAGGCTATATTGTTCCTCGGTCGCCCATGACTTGCACGCGGTGGCGACTAGATCGCCGTTGCGGCGGATGGTACGCTTTTGCGAGCTGCTGGGGGTAAATTCGCTCGCGCAGACGCGCACCGACACACATGCCGCGCAATCGGCACAACTCGGGCGATAGGCCACCGACTGGCTGCGCCGAAAGCCGATGCGGCCGAGCGCGTCGTTCAGCTCATTCGCCGTATTGCCGCTGAGTTCGGTGAACACCTTGCGCTCGGTCTTGCCTGCCAGATACGGACAGGGCGCCGGACTGGTGACGAAAAAGCGCGGAAAACGGAACGGTGCGGACACGCGGCTTGAACCTCCAGCTATGCGATGCGGAATCCCACCGACGCGGGTCCGACGCTCACCACCCACCAACTATGCCGCGCGGCGTCAATGGTGCAAAGTCCGTTTACCATTTTTAGTCGTGCCGTTCTGACTCAGGTCAAAAATTATCTGAATCGCGCGGTAAGGATTGTGCCGGAGTGAGTCACAATGCCGCCGCTCGTCCCTGCTCGTCATCCCGGCGCAGGCCGCGATCTAACCCTCACGGGTTTACGCACCGGCGAGATCCCGGCCTGCGCCGGGATGACGGAAGAATAGGGTCGCGGAAACGGGCTCAGCTATATCCGCGCAGCTCGTCGCCGGTCAGCGTCGCCACGTGAAGCACGTTGGTCGATCCCGGCGTGCCGAACGGCACCCCCGCCATCATCACCAGCTTGGAGCCCGCCTTGCCGATGCCGTGGCGCAGCGCCATGCGCTTGCCCTTGGCGATCATCTCTTCGAAACTGCCGATGTCCTTGGTCGGCACCGCATGCGCGCCCCACAAGAGGCCCATGCGCCGGGCGGCTTCCTTCTTCGGCGTCAACACCAGCAACGGCGCCCCCGCGCGCTCGCGCGCGACGCGCCGTGCGGTCGAGCCTGAAAAGGTGAAGCAGATGATCGCATCGGCGTCGATGGTGCGCGTGATGTCACCCGCTGCCTCGGCCAGCGCGTCGGCGGTTGTCGCGTCGGGTGTCGTTTCGGTAAAGTGCAGGCGGCGGAAATAATCGGGGTCGCTTTCGACCGACCGCGCGATCGAATCCATCATCGTGACCGCTTCCACCGGCCATGCCCCCGCCGCGGTTTCGGCCGACAGCATGATGGCGTCCGCCCCGTCGTACACCGCCGTGGCAACATCGCTCACTTCGGCGCGCGTCGGCGAGGGCGAGACGATCATCGATTCGAGCATCTGGGTGGCGACAACCACCGGCTTGCCCATCCGCCGCGCCGTGGCGACGATGCGTTTCTGCAGCGGCGGCACCGCTTCGGGCGGTAACTCGACCCCCAGGTCGCCGCGCGCGACCATCGCCGCGTCGGCCAGCTCCAGGATTTCCTCGATCCGTTGCACCCCCGACGGTTTTTCGAATTTCACCAGCAACGCCGCCTTGCCGCCGATCAGCGTCCGCGCTTCGGCGACATCTTCGGGGCGCTGGACGAACGACAGCGCGATCCAGTCGACCTGCTGTTCGAGCGCGAAGGTCAGGTCCTTGCGATCTTTGTCGGTCAGCGCCGCCAGCGGCACGACGACGTCGGGGACATTGACCCCCTTGCGATCCGAAATCTTGCCGCCGACCTCGACCACCGTGTCGATCCGGGTTGGCAACACCGCCTGCACGCGCAGCACCAGCTTGCCGTCGTCGATCAACAGCCGGGTGCCCGCTTCCAGCGCCGCAAACAATTCAGGGTGCGGCAGATGCACGCGCGTTGCATCGCCCGCCGCCTTGTCGGCATCCAGCGCAAACGGCGCGCCCTTGACCAGGTCGACCGGCCCATCGGCAAACGTCCCGACGCGCAGCTTTGGCCCCTGCAAGTCGACGAGGATTGTCGTTGGACGCCCGGTTTCCTTTTCCAGGGCGCGGATCGCGGCGATCACCTTGGCATGCCCCGCATGATCGCCGTGGCTCATATTGACGCGAAAGGCGTCGGCGCCCGCCCGGTGCAACGCGGCGATCATCGCGGGATTTGCGCTCGCAGGACCAAGCGTCGCCAGGATGCGGACCTTGCGCTGGCGGGGGGTAAAACTCTGGACCACAAATGCTCCGCACCGATTAAATAGCTGGGGCCGCTTGCGTAGGCGCGTTGCCCCCGGCAAGGCAAGCAACGTATAGCTATTCATGCCATCAGCAGAAGGAATTCCGCCATGTCCTGCAGCGACGATCAGGCCGTCTCGAACGATGCGCTGGATACACTTGACGATGCTGTCGCCGCCGCCGCGTTCCGCCGCCTCGTCCGGCTGCTTCAGCATCGCAGCGACGCCGCGAACATCGACCTGATGGGGCTCGCCGGTTTTTGCCGCAACTGCCTGGGCGACTGGATCGCCGAGGCAGGGGATATGGACAAGGAGACTGGCCGCGCGATTGTCCACGGCATGCCGACCGCCGAATGGAAGGCGCTGCATCATACCGCCGCGACCCCCGAACAGCTGGCGCGGATGGAAACCAGCATGGCAAAGAACCCGCATAGCTGACCTTGCTACGCCCTGGCTTTCGCGACATGATCGGGCAACGGGCCGGACCGACACGGCCAACAGGGAGACTGTCCAGATGCGTATGAAATGGGCCGCGGCGACGATCGCGGCTGGGCTGATCGCGAGCACGCCGCTCGCCGCTGAGCCGTCCGCCACCACCTATATCCATGCCGGCCGCCTGCTCGACCAGCCGGGCCGCGAACCGCGCGGGCAATCGACGATTATCGTGCGCGACGGCAAGATTGCCGAAGTGCGCGACGGCTTTGCCACGCCCGAAGACGGCGCGAAGGTCGTCGACCTGAAGAGCGCCTTTGTCCTGCCCGGCCTGATCGACATGCACGTCCATATCTCCAGCGACGACAATCTGCTGCGCAGTCGCCTCGAAAGCTCCGGGCGCGATGTCGAGGATGTTTTCATCATCGCGCAGGGGAACGCCCGCCGTACGCTCGAAGCCGGTTTTACCACCATCCGCGATCTTGGCGGAGATGGCCGCACGACGACGACGCTGCGCGATGCGATCAATAATGGCGTCATCGTCGGCCCAACCGTGATCCCCGCCGGGACGATGATCTCGGTGACCGGCGGTCATGGTGGGATTAATGGCCTCAACCGCACCCTGACCCACGCGGTTGCCGCCGAGCGCACCAATATCTGCGACGGCCCCGACAGTTGCGCCAGCGCCGTTCGCGCCCAGATCTCGATCGGCGCCGAGGTGATCAAGTTTGCGGCGACCGGCGGGGTGCGATCGAACGTCGCGGGCGGGCTGGGCAAGCAGATGTCCGATGCCGAGATGAAATCGGTCGTCGACACCGCGCACAGCTTTGGCCGCAAGGTCACCGCCCACGCGCATGGCAAGGAAGGCATCGACGCCGCGCTGCGCGCCGGGGTCGATTCGATCGAACATGGCAGCTTTATCGACGACGAAACGGTCAAGCTGTTCAAGGCGTCGAACGCGGCGCTGGTGCCGACCGCGGTCGCGCCGATCGCCGCGCTCGCGCAGGCAAGACGCGGCGACGCACCGGGTCCGCAACTTGCCAAGGCCGAGGAAGCTGCCGCCGCCCACGCCGCCAGCATGGCGCGTGCGATCCGGGGCAACGTCCGCATCTTGTTCGGCACCGATTCGGGCGTCGCGCCGCATGGCGACAATGCCAAGGAATTCGCGCTGATGGTCAAGGCCGGGATGACGCCCGCCCAGGCCATCAAAGCCGCGACCAGCGACAATGCCGCTGAACTCGACCGGCCGATCGGTGCCATTCTGGCGGGCCGCGACGCCGACATCATTGCCGTCGCCGGCGATCCGTTGGCCGACGTCACGGTGCTGGAAAAGGTCGATTTCGTGATGCGCCGCGGCGTGGTCCACAAGGATGGCGGCAAGCGCCAGGCCTTTCCGCCCGAGTGAAACGGCCAGCCCAAGAAAGCATGGCCAAAAATCCTCGGGCGCTTTAGGGACGCGCCAACCGCGATTCTCGCGCCGCATCATCCCAATCACCGGAGCATAAAATGAGCGAAGCCACCGTATCCGACGAACAACTGCGCCTTTTCATCGAGCGCATCGAACGGATGGAAGAAGAAAAAAAGGGCGTCGCCGACGACATTCGCGACACCTATAACGAAGCGAAATCGCAGGGTTACGACCCAAAGATCATGCGCCAGATCGTCCGCCTGCGCAAATTGCCGGTCAACGACCGCAAAGAAATGGAAGCGATCCTCGACGTTTATAAATCGGCGCTCGGTATCGACTGAGCCGCAACCGTTATCAGCTTAGGAGAGTGACGATGTTCAGCACCACCACCAATGCCGTCGAAGGCCGTCCGGTCCGCGAATATCTGGGCATCGTCACCGGCGAAGTCATCGTCGGCGCGAACCTGTTCCGCGACCTGTTCGCCAGCATCACCGACATCGTCGGCGGCCGATCGGGAAAATATGAGGATGTCCTCGCCCGTGCCCGCAAGGAAGCGATCGCCGAGATGGAGGCCGAAGCCGCGCGCCTTGGCGGCAACGCGGTGGTCGGCGTCGACCTCGACTATGAAGTGCTCGGCCAGAACGGGTCGATGCTGATGGTCAGCGCGTCGGGCACCGCCGTCGTCCTCTGACGCGGTTGTCTCTTGGGGGCCGCCGCGGTAGGGCGGCGCCAGCTTATACATTGACCGATGGAGGGTGGCTTGGCCGGCCATAGTAAATTCAAGAACATCATGCACCGCAAGGGTGCGCAGGACAAAAAGCGCAGCACGCTGTTTTCCAAGCTCGCGCGCGAAGTCACCGTCGCTGCGAAGATGGGCCTGCCCGATCCCGACGCGAACGCGCGCCTGCGCGCCGCGGTCAACGCCGCCAAGGCGCAGTCGATGCCCAAGGACAATATCCAGCGCGCGATCGACAAGGCGACCGGCGGTGACGGCGATAATTACGAAGAAATCCGTTACGAAGGCTATGGCCCCGGCGGCGTGTCGCTGATCGTCGAGGCGCTGACCGACAACCGCAACCGCACCGCGACCAACGTCCGCACTGCGTTCGCGAAAAACGGCGGCAACCTCGGCACATCGGGCAGCGTCGCGCACGGCTTCGACCGGCTCGGCCTGATCAGCTATCCCGCCAAGGCGGGCGACGCCGACACCGTGTTCGAAGCCGCGCTCGACGCGGGCGCCAGCGACGTCGAATCGTCCGAGGACGGCCACGACATCTGGACCGAAATCGACGGCCTGCACGAAGTCGCCAAGGCATTGGAAGCCAAGCTGGGCGAGGCCGAAGGCGTCAAGCTGGCGTGGCGCCCGACGCTGAAAAGCGAAATCGCCGACGAGGCGACCGCGCAGAGCCTGTTCAAGCTGATCGACACCCTCGACGACGACGACGATGTGCAGACCGTATGGGGCAATTACGAAATCCCCGACGCGGTGATGGAAAAGCTGGGTTGAAACCAATCCTCCCCACTCGTGGGGAGGTGGCAGCGCGCAGCGCTGACGGAGGGGGGGTGCGGCCAGCAACATTGTGTAAGCCCGCGAACCCCCTCCACCGCTTCGCGGTCCCCCTCCCCGCAAGCGGGGAGGAATGATGATCATCCTCGGCCTCGACCCCTCGCTCAGCTGCACCGGCTGGGGCGTCATCCGCGTCGAGGGCAGCCGGATCAGTCATATCGCCAACGGTCAGATCAAGACCGATGCCAAGGCGTCCCTGCCCGACCGCCTCGCGCATCTCGACACGGTGCTGGCCGCGGTGATCACCGACCACGCCCCGACCCACGCCGCGGTGGAGGAAGTGTTCGTCAACGACAATCCGCAATCGACGCTGAAGCTCGCCCACGCCCGCGGCGTCGTCCTGCTCGGCTGTGCGCGCGGCGGGCTGACGGTCGCCGAATATGCGCCGCGGCTGGTCAAGAAAGCGATTGTCGGCACGGGCGGCGCCGCGAAGGAACAGGTGCAGGCCATGCTGCGCGTGCTGCTTCCCGGCGCGAAGGTAGCGGGCGCCGATGCCGCCGACGCGCTGGCAGTCGCGATCTGCCACGCGAACCACCGGCCGCGCGTTTAAGAGTTTCGCGCGAAGACACGAAGAGGGCAATTTGGGCCGATAGGCCGCGTGCCCTTCTCCCTGTTTGTTCGCCGCAACGATCGAGAAGAAAAGCCGCTTCGCGGCAAACACGACGTCTTCGTGTCTTTGTGTCTTTGTGCGAACCAATTTTGTTCCCTTTTCATTCCTACCGCGCTAGGCAGGAGTCATGATCGCGAAACTGACGGGGCGGCTGGATTCGAGCGGCGCAGGCCATGCGGTGATCGACGTCGGCGGCGTCGGTTATCTGGTCGAGGCATCGGCGCGCACCCTCGACGCGCTCGGCCCCACCGGCGGCGACGTCACCATCCACACCGAAATGCTGGTCGGCGAGGATTTCCTGCGCCTCTTGGGCTTTGCCAAGGCCGAGGAACGCGACTGGTTCCGCCTGCTCACCAGCGTCCAGGGCGTCGGCGCGAAGGTGGCGCTCGCGATCTTGTCGGTGCTCGAAATCACCGACCTGCAACGCGCGCTCGCCAGCGGCGACAGCGCAATGATCGCGCGCGCCAACGGCGTCGGCCCGAAACTGGCGCAGCGGATCACGCATGAACTGAAGGACAAGGCGGGCGCGCTGGGCGGCATATCGGGCAGCGGCGCAACCTACGTGCCCACCACCCCCGGCCCCCTCGCCGACGCCGTCACCGCCCTCACCGGCCTCGGCTTCAAACCCGGCGAAGCGAGCAGCGCGGTGGCGGCGGCGAGCGAGGAGCTGGGTGCGGATGCAAATCTCGATGCGCTGGTGCGGCTGGCGCTCAAGAAGGCGGCGAAGTAAGATGCCCGTCGGAAGGAAAAGACCATGCAGGTAACCGCTGTGCTGACCCCGGCAAAGGAGGGTGGCTTCGTCGCTTACAATCCAGAAACCGGCACGACGAGCCAAGGCGAAACGATCGAGGAGGCGATCGCTAATCTACGCGAGGCCGTCGAACTCTATCTGGAGATGTTCCCGCTAACGACGGGCGGCCCGCCGCTCGTCACCTCGTTCGACGTAGATGCCCGCGCCGCCTGAATGCCCAAGCTGCCGGTTCTTTCGGGTCGCGACGTCGTCTCGGCGCTTGAGCGGCTTGGCTTCGTCCAGATGCGCCAGCGGGGCAGCCACGTCATTCTGCAGCGCGACGGAGTGGGTGTAGTGGTGCCGCTACACCGAGAATTGAAGACGGGGACATTAGCCGGGGTTATCCGTCAAGCAGGGCTATCGCAGGACGAGTTTTTGGCAGCGGCCAAATGAGCGAAGCCACCCGCCACGCCGCCTGCCGCTGCGGCCAGATCCGCATCGCCTGCACCGGCGAACCCATCCGCGTGTCGGTGTGCCACTGCCGCGAGTGCAAGGCGCGCAGCGGCAGCGCCTTTGCCGCGCAGGCGCGTTTTCCCGCCGAGCAGGTCCGCATCGAGGGCGAGGCGAATGCGCGGGTGTGGCAATATACCGGCGACAGCGGCAACCCTGCCGACTTCTTTTTCTGCGACACCTGCGGGTCAGGCGTCTGGTACCGCGCGCGGCCCCATCACGACGCTTTCGCCATCCCGCTTGGCAATTTCGAACCCGGCCACGGCTTCGTCCCCGACTATTCGGTGTACGAGGACCGCATGGAGCCTTGGGTTTCGATCACCGGCGAGGCAATAGAGCATCATGACTGAGCCCGCCGCCGCCCACCGCCCCAAAGCGCTCGCCTTCGACGTCTTCGGCACCGTCGTCGACTGGCGCAGCAGTATCGCCCGCGAATCCGCGACCTTTCTCGCCAAGATCGACCGCAGCGACGTCGACCCGCATGACTTCGCCGACCAGTGGCGCCGCCGCTATCTGCCTGCGATGGCGGCGGTCAGCGGCGGGCAGCGCGGCTTCGTCAAGCTCGACATCCTGCACCGCGAGATGCTCGACGCGGTGCTGGACGCGCACGGCATCGACCCCGCCGCGCTCGACCCGGCGCTGCTCGCCGACTGGACCGACGCCTGGCACCGGCTCGATCCCTGGCCTGATAGCGTCGCAGGGATAGCGCGGCTGCGCACCGCCTTTCCTGTGGTCACGCTGTCGAACGGCAATGTGTCGCTGATGGTCGATATGGCGCGCCGCGCCGGGATCGTGTGGGACGCCATCCTCGGCGCCGAATATGCCCGCGCCTACAAACCGCAACCCGCCGCCTATCTCGCGACCGCCGATGCGCTGGGGCTCGAACCGCAGGAGCTTTGCCTCGTCGCTTCGCACCACAGCGACCTGGCCGCCGCGCGCAGTTGTGGCCTCATGACCGCCCATATCGACCGGCCGATGGAATATGGCGGTGCGCGCGCCCCCGATGCCGACGCGGCGCAGGATTGGGAGTATAGTGCCGACAGCCTGACCGCCTTGGCGGGGCAACTGGGATGCTGATTTGACCGACCTCACCACTCCCATCCGCACGCCCGAGGATGCCGACGCGGCGCTGCGTCCCAAGACGCTCGGCGAGTTCGTCGGACAGGCAGCGGCGCGCGAGAATTTGTGCATCTTTATCGAAGCCGCCAAATCGCGGTCCGACGCGCTCGACCATGTGCTGTTCTATGGCCCGCCCGGGCTCGGCAAGACGACGCTGGCGCAGATCGTCGCGCGCGAGCTTGGCGTCGGGTTCCGTTCAACCAGCGGCCCGGTAATCGCCAAGGCGGGCGACCTTGCCGCGCTGCTCACCAATCTCGAGGATGGCGATGTGCTGTTCATCGACGAAATCCACCGCCTGTCGCCGGCGGTCGAGGAAATCCTCTATCCGGCGATGGAGGACCGCGCGCTCGACATCATGATCGGCGAGGGGCCGTCAGCGCGCAGCGTCCGCATCGACCTGCCCAAATTCACCCTCGTCGGCGCGACGACGCGGCAGGGGCTGCTGACGACGCCGCTGCGCGACCGCTTCGGCATTCCGGTGCGGCTCAATTTCTATACGCATGGCGAGCTGGAGCAGGTCATCACCCGCGCCGCGCGGTTGCTGGCGCTGCCGATCGCCCCCGACGGCGCGCTGGAAATCGCCCGGCGAGCGCGCGGGACGCCGCGGATCGCCGGGCGGCTGCTGCGCCGGGTGCGCGATTTCGCGACCGTCGCGGGGCATGCGATCGTCGATGCGAAAGCCGCCGACGCCGCACTCAACCGGCTGGAAGTCGACGCGCTCGGGCTCGATGCGATGGATCGGCGCTACCTGACGATGATCGCCGATATTTATCGCGGCGGACCGGTGGGGGTCGAGACGATGGCGGCGGGCCTGTCCGAACCGCGCGACACGATCGAGGATGTCATCGAACCCTATCTGCTGCAAGTCGGCCTGATCGCCCGCACCGCGCGCGGGCGGATGCTGAACCCCAGCGCGTGGAAGCACCTCGGGCTCAATCCACCCGCGGGGTCGCAGGACGGTTTGTTCGATAACGGGAAGTGACCGTGCCCCTGCGAAGGCAGGGGCCCATCACCGGACGTCACATCCTTGCGCGAACGGCTGGGTAGTCCGCAACGGTCGGTGATGGGCCCCTGCCTTCGCAGGGGCGCGAACCTCAGAAGAATGTAGCGGATTTCCGCCATCATCTCCCACCAAATGGCCCCCATCTGCGATAAACCGTTGATCGGGGGTTTGCGACGAGTCGCCCACCGGCTATCGGTTGGGATAATGTACACAGCGCCGCCCCCTTTCATCCCCGGAGCCTTTGTCGGCGCCGAGCATCATTACCGGGCGCGCGTCTATTTCGAGGACACCGACCTCAGCGGCATCGTCTATCACGCCAACTACCTGCGCTATATGGAACGCGCGCGGTCGGACATGCTGCGCATCGCGGGCATCGACCAGCGCGCCGCGATGGACGCAGGAGACGGCAGTTGGGCGGTCACCGACCTCGCGATCAAATACCGCCGCCCCGCAAAGCTCGACGACGACCTGCTGGTGGTCAGCACGGTTCAGGCGGTGCGCGGCGCCAGCGTGATCATCGCGCAGCGCATCCTTCGCGGAACTGACACGTTAACCGGCGAGCCGCTCACCGACGGGCAAGTCACCGCCGCCTTTCTGTCGCCCGAGGGTCGGCCGCGCCGCCAGCCCGCGGGGTGGGCCGACCGCTTTACCGCCATCATGAATGGAGAGAAAATCCCTTGCTAGACAATATCTCGCTGGCCGCCGACGCGGCGACCCTGTCCCCGGTCGCGCTGTTCCTGCAGGCCGATATTATCGTGAAAGCGGTGATGATCGGGCTGCTGCTGGCGTCGATCTATGTCTGGGCGGTGATCTTCACGCAGGGGCGCGGCGTCGGCAAGCTGACGCGGGCATCCGAAAATTTCGAGCGCGATTTCTGGCGCGCCGACGATATCGACAAATTTTATGACAAGAACAGCGGCGAGGATCTGCCGAGCGCCAAGGTACTGAGCGCCGGGATCAGCGAGTGGCGCCGCTCGACCAAAGGCAAGATCATCGACCGCGACGGGACGCGCGAACGGCTGGGTATCGCGATGAACTCGGCAATCGCGGGCGAAGTCGATCGGCTGGCCGACAAGATCGGGACGCTGGCGACGATCGGATCGGTGGCACCGTTCGTCGGGCTGTTCGGCACCGTGTGGGGCATCATGCGCAGCTTTACCGCGATTGCCGCCAGCAACAACAGCAGCCTTGCCGTCGTCGCTCCGGGCATCGCCGAAGCCCTGTTCGCGACCGCGATCGGCCTGTTCGCGGCGATCCCCGCGGTCATCGCGTACAACAGTTTCTCGCAGCGGCTGAACCGGCTCGAATCGCGCCTTGGCCGCTTCGCCGACGGACTGCACGCGACGTTCAGCCGCGAGCTTGAGGTCGAAGCCTGATGGCGATGTCCGGCCCCTCGGGCGGCATCGGCGGACGGCGCGGCCGCGGCCATCGCCGCGCCCCGATCGCCGACATCAACGTCACCCCGCTCGTCGACGTCATGCTGGTGCTGCTGATCATCTTCATGATCACCGCTCCCTTGCTTGCCTCTGCCGTGCCCATCGACCTGCCCGAAAGCCGCGCCAAGCCAGTCGAGACCGAGGAGCAGGAACCGGTCCAGCTGTCGATCAACGCCGACGGCACGCTGTATATCGGTGAAGAGGTGGTGCCGGAGGCCGAGCTGCCCGCCCGCCTCGACGCCATCGCGCGCGAGCGGCAGGGCGAGGACAAGCCGCGCCAGATCATGCTGCGCGCTGACAAGGGGCTCGACTATGGCCGCGTGATGCGCGTGATGGGCGAGCTCAACCGCGCCGGACTGACGCGCATTTCGCTGGTCACCACGGGCGCAGAAGGCGGCGCGGACAATGCGCCGCGTGCCGAGGCCGCGGTCACCGACGGTTCAGAAACGGAGCAATAGGGTCGCATCATGGCCGCAACACGGGCAGTGAGGGGAAAGGAAGGACGCGGCTTTGCCATCGCGGTGGCGGCGCATGTCGTCATCATCGGCCTGCTTTCCGTCCAGTGGACGGCGGGCGAGCGGCGCTTCGACAATCCGCCGATGGAGGTCGATCTGATCGCCGAAACCGCGGTGCAATCGACCGCGCCGGTGATCAGCGAAAACCCGCCCGCGGCGCGGTTGGGCGAAGAAGACGCCGTCGACATCTCGGCGCCCGAACCGATGCCCGCGCCGCCGCTGCCCGAACCGATCGTCCGCCCGACGCCTGCCCCGACCCCGAAACAGGTCGCGCGGCCCAAGGCGCCGCCCAAGCAGACCCCGCCTGCTGCGGCCAAGGCGCAGCCCAAGGCCGCGCCCAAAGCGCCCCCAACCAAAGATCGCCCCGCCCGCCCGACGGGACGCCTCGATGGGATCGCCGAGGGATTGTCCAAATCGCAGCCCAAAACCCCCGCCAGCAAGGGCGCGCCCGCCGCCGCGACCGCGGCCGAGGTCAAACGCTCGATCGACGTCAGCATCAAGGCGGCGATCCGCCCACGGTGGGACAGTTGCCGCATTTCAGGGGTCGATGTCGACCAGCTCAAGACCGTCGTCAAATTTCGCCTCAACCAGTCGGGCGCGCTCGCGGGTTTCACCAGCGTCACGACAAGCGGCGAAAACGACAGCAACAAATTCCAGATCCAGCGGCATCAGGAATGTGCCAAACGCGCGGTCGAACTCGCCGCACCCTTCGATCTGCCCGAGGATAATTACAGCTTCTGGCAGAATTACACGCTCGATTTCATCAAGAGGTAAGCCCAATGTTCCTCCGCCCGATCAGCCTCTCGTTGGCCCTGCTCCTGACCACCGCCCCGGTGTTTGCGCAGACCGCTCCCACACCGCCAACCGTCGTCCCGACCGAACCGCGCGAAACGATCGAAGGCACGCTGTCGCAAGACCGCACCGTCGTAGCCATCCCGTCGCTCGCCACCTCGTCGGTGCAGACCGTCGCGGGGCTGCGCACCGACAGCCTGGGCCGCCAGATCGCCGAAGTGATCGCCGCCGACCTGGAACGCAGCGGCCTTTACGACCCCGTCGGCCCCAGCGGCGTCCGCGCGATCACCCGCGCCGAAGTGCAGGCGCCGCGCTTTGCCGACTGGCAGGCGCGCAATGCCGAAAATGTCGTGCACGGCTTCGTCGACGCCAGCGGCACCGGCGGGCTGGTCGTCGGCTGCTACCTCTATGACACCGCGCTCGGCAGCGAGCTGGTCCGCAAGGGGTTCGAAATCCAGCCCGGCGACTGGCGCCGTGCCGCGCACAAATGCGCCGACGCCATCTATTCGCGCCTGTCGGGCGAGGCGCCCTTTTTCGACAGCCGCGTCGCCTATATCGCCGAGAGCGGGCCCAAGGGGAACCGCATCAAACGGCTGGCGATCATGGACAGCGACGGCGGCAACCACCGTTTCATCACCAACGGCCAGTCGCTCGCCATTTCACCGCGATTCTCGCCCGATTACAAAAAGATCGTGTACGTCAGCTATCTGAACAACCGCGTCCGTGTGTTCATCTACGACGTCGCCGCGGGGTCGCAGAAGCTGGTGACCGAAAGCGGCAATGCGACCTTTGCCCCGCGCTGGTCGCCCGACGGCACCCAGATCCTCTATTCGATGGCGGTCGGCGGCAACACCGACATCTATCGCATCTCGGCGAACGGCGGCACCCCGGTGCGGCTCACCAGCACGCCCGGCATCGACGTCGGCGGCAGTTTCTCGCCCGACGGGCGCAAGATCGTGTTCGAAAGCGACCGGTCGGGCAGCCAGCAGGTCTATACGATGAACATCGACGGGTCGAACCAGCAGCGGATCAGCTTTGGCGGCGGCCGCGCCGCGACCCCCGAATGGTCGCCGCGCGGCGACCTGATCGCCTTTACCCGCATGGGCGGCGGCGAGTTCCGCATCGGGGTGATGACCCCGTCGGGCGGCGGCACCCGGATGCTGACCAACAGCTGGCAGGACGAAGCGCCGACCTGGTCGCCGAACGGCCGCGTCATCCAGTTTTTCCGCACCACCCCGGGGCGCGAAGGAAAGTCGAGCCTGTGGCAGGTCGATCTGACGGGCGTCAATCTGCGCCGCCTGCCGACCCCGCAGGATGGATCGGATCCCAGCTGGGGGCCGGTGCTGCCGTGACGAAAACGGAACCAAAAACAGATAATCGGGTTCCCATAGCATGTTCTGACGCGGCAAAATCGGCCGCTCGCGCGAATTTCCCCACGATAACAAGAGGACAGACGATATGACGATACGCAAGACCACCGCGATGATCGCGGCGATCACCATGCTTGCCGTTGGCGCCTGCGCGAAAAAGGCCCCCGACACGCTGCCCCCCGCGCCCGAAGGCACCGGCACCGATACCGGCGCGGGCACCGGCACCGGCGTCATCCCCGGATCGCAGGAAGATTTCCTCGCCAGCGTCGGCCTTGAAGGCGACCGCATCTTTTTCGACTTCGACCAGTATAATGTTGACAGCGCCGACATGGCGACGCTGCAAAGCCAGTCGCAATGGCTGCAGCGCAACCCTGCCGTCCGCGTCACCCTCGAAGGTCATGCCGACGAACGCGGCACCCGCGATTACAATATCGCGCTCGGCGAACGCCGCGCGAATGCGGCGAAAAACTATCTCGCCTCGCTCGGCATCGATCCGTCGCGGATCAGCGTCATCAGCTATGGCAAGGAACGCCCGGCCGAAATCGGCTCGACCGAGGAAGCCTATGCCAAGAACCGCCGCGCGGTGACCGTCGTCATCGGGCAATAAGCGGCCAGATCGGCACCGCGGCGAAAGCGGCGGTGCAGGCAAAGACACCGAAGGGGACTGGCCGCTGACCGAGCGGTTGGTCCCCTTTTCGTTGGAGCAGCCGCGCCCAGACGATGCCGCCCAGGCTGGCGAGCAACAGCATCAGCGGCAGCGCCTGCCAGCCGAGCCAGCAGCCGATCGCCGCGACCAGCTTGGGATCGCCGCCGCCCATGCCGTCGCCGCCGCGCGCGCGGCGGTATCCCCAGGCGATCAACGCCAGTCCCGCGCCGCCGCCAACCGCGCCGATCCAGCGGTCGAGCAGCGATGCGCCGAGCAACGGCCCGGCGAGCAGCAGCCCGGCCACCGCCAGCACCGCGTTCAACCGGTCGGGAAGCCAGAAATGCCGCGCGTCGAGCAGCGCGAGCGGGAGCAGCAGCCAGCCGAACAGCGCCCACAGCCATCCCTGTGTCCCCGGCATCGCCGCAAGAGCTAGGCCGCCGATCAGCGCGGCGCCGACTTCGACATGGGTATGAAAGCGGTCAATCGGCGCGCCGCAGCGGCGACAGCGACCCCGTAGCCAGAGCGCCGACACCAGTGGGACGAGGTCCAACAGCCTCAGTGCCTGCTGGCAGCCGTCGCATTGCGACCGCCCGAGCACCGAACGATTTGCGGGCCAACGCAACACCAACGTCGCGATAAAGCTGCCGAGGATCAGTCCGATAACGGCAGCGAAAGCGACGCCCATGCCAAAGGGCAAGGCATCGAGGAAGGCCACCTCAGAAGCGGCCCGTGGTCGCCAGCACGAAACCGCCCGAACCGGCGCGGAACCCCAGCGCCGCCAGCGTCGCCGCCATCGCCGGGTCGCGATCGACATTGATCGCAAATTGCGCGCGGTACGCGCCGCTGCCGTCGAACGACAGCGTCAGCCGCTCCATCCCCGACTGGCTGGCCAGCGCCGCGTGCGCGCGGCCGTTCGTGCAGGTCAATGGCCCCGACAGCCCGCGCGACAGGTCGAGCCCCGCGATCGGCGCGGTGACCGCCAGCTGGATGCGCCCGCTCGCGCTGGCGCATTTGCCCGCTGCGTCAAAGCGCACGCTGGCGCTTTCGAAACGGATCGAATCGACGGGGATCATCCCCAGCCCACCCGACATCGTCGTCGTGCCGTTGACGTCGGATACCCCGCGCGGATTGCTGCCGTGCAACCGCCCCGCGAGCGCGCCAAGCCGCTGGTCGGTGCGCGAAAAAGCGAGTTCGACATCGCCGCCGAGCAGCGCCAGCGGCGACAGGCTGGCGCGCACGGTGCCGAGCGGCAGCGCGCCCAGCCGCGCGTCGACCAGTTCGCCCGACCACACCGACCCGCGCACCTCGCGCGCCGTCACCCCGGCGTCCGTGGCGCCCGACCAAGCCAGCGCCAGCCGCATCGGCAGGGTCGCGATGATCAGCATCAGCGCGAGCACCAGCGCCGCGATCCCCCAATTTCGGCGCGCGCTCATTGCCCGCCCTTGCGAAGTTCGGCTGTCAGCCCGACGGTGCCGTCGGCGGCGGGGGTGATCGTCAATTGGTCGATGACAAATCCCTGCCCCTCGAGCGACGCCAGCCAGTCGGTGAGCACCGGCGCGCGCGCGGTGGCGATCGCGATCGTCGCCTGCCGCGGCCCGCGCGCCTCGTTGCGGTCGAGCGTCAGCCCGATCTCGCCCGCCGACTGCGCCAGATATTGGTCGATCTGGGCCGCATCGACCGTCGTCGCGACCGATTTCGTCGGGCGCTGCGCCAGCAATTGCACCTTTGCCGCGACGCGGCCCTCGCGTTCGATCGCGGCGCGATGCTCGTTTTCGAGATCGGCAAACGCCGCATAGACCGGACGGCCAAGCCCCCACAGGATGACCCCTAGCGCGAGCACTCCTGCGATGCCGACCAGCCAGCGTTCGCGCCGCGACAGGCCCAGCCACCAGTTTTGCAATCGCTCGGTCATGGCACCGCCCGGATCGTGATATTGGCCATCTGCTGCCCGTCGCTGCCCGCCATCGGCTGCGCGGTGACGCTGTAACCGCGCGCCTGGAGCGCGAGCAGCACCGCATTGAGATCCTCGACCCGCGGCGCCGCGAGCGTCGTTGTCAGCGTCCCGTCGGTGCGATGCGACAACGTCCTGAGCGCCACCCCCGGCGCATCGCGCATCGCGTCGTAGAGCGCCGAAGCCGGCACCGAAAAGGCCAGAGGCCCGCCTCCCGCCGCGGCGAGGCGGCGATCGAGTTCGGTCTCGGCCGCGGTGGCGTCGGGCGCGGTGACCCCGGCCTTTTTCGCCATCGCCACGACGGCGTCGTCGGCGCGGGCGCAGTCGGACGACAGGCGCAGCGCGTGGATGATCGGGATCAGCAGGCTGACGACGACCAGCGCAATCGCCAGCCGTTTGATCCGCCGCAGCAGCGCTGGATCGAGCGACCAGCTGCGCTTCGGCTTCCAGCCGCCGCTGAGCAGATCGAGCGGCGGCGCGGCGAGCGTCAGCAACAGCGACTCGCGCATCCGGTCGGCATCGAGCGGCGCAATGGCGCGCCCACCCGCGATCAGCGGGTCGAGTTCGGGATCGGACAGATAGGCATGGTCGGTCGCCCGCACGATCTGTTCGCCGCCCACCTCGGCGGACCACAGCCTATCGGGCTCGGGCGGCGGGACCGCGGCCGCGGCCGGGATCATCGCCGCCGGGACAAGATCGCGCGCCGCCAGCCAGTCGGTCCACGCGGTCATCGCGGCATGCGTCGTCACCGCGACCGGCACCGCCTGCCCGGATTCGGCCGGCTGGCCCGCGACGATGTGCAGCAGGGCGCCGTCGCCCAGACTGTCCTTCAACGTGTCGAGCCGCGCCGCAGATGCCGCCTGCGCGGGCGCAGCATCGGGATAATGCCGCCAGCGCAGCGGCACGTCGGCGGCGGGCGCCAGTGCGATGAGGCGGTCGTCGGGGGCGCCCTCCTGCGGCTTTTCCCACGCATCGACCCAGCCGTCGTCCTGTCCCGAATCGACGATCACGCCGTCGTCGACGCGCAGCCACGCCGGATCGGGAGCATCCGCATCGCCGAGCGCCGCCACCGGGGGCAACCACAGAACCAAAGTGCGGCTCATCTCAGTCGCTCTCGCCCCAGCTGCGTCGGACGATCACCGGCGGCGCCTGTCCGGCGGACGGCGCGCCGCCGTTGGCGTCGATGAGCGAAACTGCTGTCAAAAACCCGTCCCCCATCGTCACATTCGTCGTCAGCGTCAGCCAGCGGCTGGTCACGCCCGCCTGCTCCGCCACGTCGGTCGGCGGGTCGAAGCGTGCGAGCGGCGCCGCCTCCCAGAATCGCACGCTGCTGCCATAGCCGCCCGCGGGCCGCGCCGCCAGCGCCGCCCGCGCATCGGCGAGCGCCATTTCACCGGGCAGCAGCATTGCGACCAGGGGCGCCTGTTCGGGAGCCAGCGTGTTCACGTTCAGGCGCACCGGATCGGTCACCGGCAGCACGCAGATCCAGGGTTTCAGCCGTGCGTAGATTTTGGGGCTGACCCCGCGCACCGCGCGCAGTTCGCTGACATCGGCCATCTTGCGGTTTGCGGCCAGATAGGCGCCGGGCAAGGATCGATAGACATTGTCCTCGGCACCCAGCGGTCCGTCGTTGCTGTCGCTGTCGATCCAGTCCGCAGTCGCCCCCGCAATCGCCTGCGCCTGTGCGGCGTCGATCCCGAGCAATGTCAGCAATTCGGCGAACTGGCGCATCGACCCCGATCGTTGGCTGAACCGCCCCGGCACGGTTTCGGCGACCAGGCTGTTGAGGTTGAAGCAATTATTCGCATCCGACATCATCGCGCGTCCCTCGCCGCCCGGCAACGGCAGCACGAAATCGCGCCCCAGCCAGCCGCCCGCCAGCGTCAGCTTCGCGGGGTCGCGCCCAACCAGATCGGCGACGCGGCGCAGCGCGATCTGTTCGGCGGCAAAGCTGTACGCGCGCCCCTGATCGACCGCCGCGGCGCTGCCCGCGATCCGCGTTGCCAGCGTCAGCCGGTCGAGCGCGGTCGCCGCGATCACCGCCATCACGGCAACGAGCAGCAATACGGTGAGCAGCGCGGCGCCGTGTTCATCGGGCGGACGACGGATCATGGTGCCGGATCCGCTGCCGCTGGCGGCGGCGGCAATGTCGGTGCGGTCAGGAACAACATCGTCAACGCCTCGCGCCCGCTGCGTGACACCCGCACCTCGACCGCGCGCGGCAGGCGGTCGCCGGGTTCGGAACTCCAGCTTTCGCCCCAATTTCCGGTCTCGTCGCGATAGCGCACCTGGACCGCGACGACCTCGCCCAGCAACCGGTCGCCCGCGTTCAGCGCGGTGCCGTCCAGCATCGGCTGGGTGGCGCGGCGCCATTCGCTGCCGACCAGCGCATAGGCGACGCGTTGGACCGCGGGCCGCGGCGATCCGTCGAGCGCGGCTGCGCCGCCGTGGACAAAGGCAAAGCCGGTGGACGAGCCGATAAAGGCGGGAACCGCCTCGCCCGCCGGTCCGCGCGTCGATCGCTGCACCGCCTGCGCCAGATCGTTGGCCATCACCGCGCGGAGCCGGTTGACCCCGCCCATCGCCTTCAGCCGCGTCTGCACCGCATCCTGCGTATCGACGCTGCTGCGCAGCAGCCCGACGCCGATCGCCGCGATCGCCGCGAACAGCGACAGCGCGACCAGCATTTCGATGAGGGTGAAGCCGCGGTCGTCCCTCATCGACTTGGCCGGATGATCGTCAACGCCGCCTGTCCGCGCCCGCTTTCGGGACGGACGATCAGGTCGATGCGCAGCAAGCTGTCGTCGGCGGTCCGCGCGACGCGCTGTTCGACGCGCCAGTTGCGCCCGGCGTTGGCGACGCCAATCGCGCTGTTGCCGATCGTCGGCGGCGCCGGGTCGGTCCATAGTTCGACGGCGCGATTCTGCGCGACGATGCCCGCGATCGTGCTTTCGTCGAGGTCGCCCGCGGTGCGCACCGCAAAGGCGTCGAGGCGGACGAGCGTCAGCGCCGCGATGCTGATGACGCTGAGCGCCACCAGCATTTCCAGCAGGGTAAAGCCGCGTTCGCCGCGATGGGCGCGCTCATTCGCCACGGCTGATCTCGCCGGTCGCCGACACGCGCACGATCTCGCGCGCATCGCCGCCGCTCAGCACCACGACTTGCGGGGTCGGGCTGGTCCCGACGCGGTCGAACAGGATTCGCGTCGCCGCCTGCCCATCGCCCGCCGCAAACCGGATGCCATCGGGCCAGCCCCGCTGGCCAAAGGCGCGACCGGGCAGCGGTTGCCATTCACCCGCGATCCGCCGTTCGAACCCATAGCCAGAGGGTGCGAAGTTGACCGCCACGCTGCGCCCCTCGATCACCGCGACGTCGCGCGCACCCGCCAGCCGCGCGGCCAGCCGGTCGGCCTCGCTACGCACGCCGCGTTCTTCGCCGGGGATCGTCAGCACGACCGCGGTCGCGGCGAGCGCCATGATCGCGAGCACGACCATCAATTCGACCAGCGTAAAGCCATTGGGGGTAAAGCCGTTGGCGCCGGGACGCGCGCGCGCCTTAACCTTCGCTGCGAATATCCGCATTGTCGTCCGTCCCGCCGGGGGCGCCGTCGGCACCGAGCGACCAGACGTCGAATGCCTTGCCGTTCGGGCCGGGCGCCTGGTAATTATAGGGACGGCCCCACGGATCGGCGGGCAGTTTCTTTATATAGCCGCCGCGGCGATAGCGTTCGGGCTGCGCGAGCGACGGCGGTGGCGTGCTGAGCGCGTTCAGCCCGTCGGTCGACGCCGGATAGCTCAGATTATCGAGACGATATTGTTCGAGCGCCGTCTCCAGCGTCGCAATGTCAGCCTGGGCCTTGGTCACCATCGCGCGGTCCTGGCTGGGCAGCACATTGATCAGCACCACCGTCGCAAGCAGCCCGATGATGAAGATCACGACCATCAATTCGGTCAAGGTAAAGCCGCGCTCGTCCCTTTTACGACGGCGGCGAACCGGCGGACGGCCCTCCCCCGAAAAGGAGGTGTCGAGCATCAGGCGGATGAAAAGCTGCATCAGCGACATTTATTATATTCCGGCAAGATTCTGCAACTGAAGGATCGGCAACAGAATGGCGAGGATGATCAGGGCCACGCACGACCCCATAAGCACTATTATGACAGGTTCGAGTAAGGCCATCGAAGCCGCCGTGAACCGGTCGAATTCGCGCTCCAGATAATCGGCGGCGCGTTCCAGCATTACCTCGAGCCGCCCGGCGCTTTCACCGCTGGCGGTCATGTAGACGAGCAGCGGCGGGAACACCCCGGCATCGCGCAGCGCCGCCGACAGGCTGCCCCCGGCGCGGACCTGATCGACGATCGCCGTGGTTGCCCCGGCCAGCGCCGCATTGCGAATCGTCGGCACGGTCAGCCGCAGGCCATCGACGAGCGGCAGGCGGCTCGACACCATCGTCGCCAGGGTGCGGGCAAAGCGCGCCGCGTAGAGATCACGAAGCAACCGCCCGAGCAGCGGCAGGCGCAGCAACCGCGCATCGACCCGCGCCTTGAACGCCGGGCGGCGCATCGCCGCCGCCCAGCCGAAGGCGCCCGCGACGATCAGCAGCGCGATCAGCCACCACCAGCTCGCCGCGAAGCCCGAGATCGCGATTACCGCGCGGGTCAGGAAAGGGAGCTGCTGGCCGACGTCGGTAAATTGTTCGACGACGCGCGGGACGACAAAGATCATCAGCGCCGCGACCACCCCGATCGCGACGACCGCCAGCACGATCGGATAGGCGAGCGCCGCGATCAGCTTGCCGCGCACTTCGGCATGGCGTTCGAGCAGGTCGGCGAGGCGCGCGAGAATCGTCGTCAGGCTGCCTGTGGTTTCACCCGCCGCGACCATCGCGCGATAGAGCGGCGGGAAACTCGCGGGCTGGCGCGCCATCGCATCGGCGAGGCGGCGGCCTTCGAGCAGCCCGGCATGAACATCGCCGATGACCGCGCGCGGGGTCTCGGCCTCGCTTTGCCGGGTCAAGGTGCGCAGCGCCTCTTCCAGTGGCGCGACTTCGGCCAGCGTGGCCAGCTGGCGCGTGAACAGCGCCAGGTCTTTACTGCTCAGCCGCGCGCGGCGGAACGCAAGCAGCGACCGGCTGGCGGGCTTCGCGCCCGCCGCCTCGACCGCGACGATATGGAATTTGCGCCGCACCAGATCGGCGCGCGCCGCGTCGTCATTGGCAGCGGTCAGCCGACCCTTGCGCTCGCGGCCCTGCGGATCGATCGCCACATAGCGATAATCAGGCATCGATTTCCTCGCGCCGCGCGATACGGATCGCTTCTTCGGCGGTGGTCAGCCCCTTCGCGACCATCGCGCGCGCCGCCGAAGCCAGCGTCGGCGATTTCAGGAACGCATGGCGCGTGATCATCGCCTCGTCGCCGCCATTATAGATGTAGCGGCGGACGGTATCGTCGACCTTGATCGCCTCGAACACCCCGATGCGGCCCTTGTACCCGGTGCCGCCGCACTGATCACAGCCCTTGGGGCGCCAGATGACGGTGCCAATGTCGAGCCCGAGCATCGCGGCGACGCTGTTGTCGGCCTGCACCGGCTCGCGGCAATGATCGCACAATTTGCGCACCAGCCGCTGCGCGATGACTGCACGCAAGGTCGAGGCGAGCAGGAAGGGTTCGACCTTCAGATCCTTGAGGCGGGTGATCGCGCCGACCGCGTCATTGGTGTGGACGGTCGACAGCACGAGGTGGCCCGTCAGCGACGCCTGCACCGCGATGTCGGCGGTCTCGCGGTCGCGGATTTCGCCGACCATCACGACGTCGGGATCCTGGCGCAGGATCGCGCGCAGGCCCGCAGCGAAATCGAGCCCCACCTTGGCATTGACCTGCGTCTGGCCGACGCCGTCGACGGCATATTCGACCGGATCCTCGACGGTCAGGATGTTGCGCTGGCCGTCGTTGAGTTGCTTCAATGCCGCATAGAGCGTCGTCGTCTTGCCCGACCCCGTCGGGCCGGTGACCAGGATGATGCCATTCGGTTCGGCGAGCGCCTCGCGCAAAATCTGGTCCGAAGTGCCCGACAGGCCGAGGACGTCGAAATCGATCCCCGCCGCATCCTTATCCAGGATACGCATCACGACGCGCTCGCCCGCGCGGCTGGGTAGGGTCGAAACGCGGACATCGACCGCCTTGCCCGCCAGCGTCAACCCGATGCGCCCGTCCTGCGGCACGCGGCGTTCGGCAATGTCGAGCCGCGCCATCACCTTGATGCGGCTGACCACCACCGGCGCGACATGCGGCGGCATCCGCAGATGTTCGCGCAGCACGCCGTCGGTGCGCATCCGCACCACCAGACCGCTTTCATAGGGTTCGATATGGATATCGCTGACCCCCTGCCGCACCGCTTCGGCGATGATCGCGTTGATCAGGCGGATCGCGGGAGCGTCGTCGGCGCTGTCGAGCAGATCTTCGGCGCTGGGCAGGCTGAAATCCACGTCGCTATTGCCCACCGAACCCGCCATTGCCGCGGCCGAGCTGTCGACGGCATAATGGTCCGACAGCAGGCGATCGAAATCACTGGCGCTCGCGGTCGCGACGCGCAGCGGCTGCGCCAGGTAACGCTTCACCTCGATCAGCACCGCCGGATCGGCATCCTCGCGCAAGGTCGCAAGCCACGCCCCGCCCTCGCCCGGCGCGATCACGACGCCGTGCTGGCGCGCAAAGCCATAGGGAATATCGACCGGCGCCGGGGGCGCGGCGGTCGGTTCGGGGTCGCTCACGGATAGTCTCCGCTCGGCGGCGTGGGCGCGTTCGAGATCGACGGCGGCACGTCGGTCGAAATCACCCGGCCATCGGCGCCGCGCAGTTCGGGCAGGTTGACCGGGCCGACGGTGATGTCGGCGGCGGTCGCGGCGGTCGGAACGGGCGGAACCGCGCCCAGATAATCGCGCACCAGCGTATCGATCGCGGGTTCCTCATCGGGGTTCCGCTGCAACTGGAAGTCGCGGATATAGCCGTATCGCCGCGCGGTCAGCGCCGCATTATCCTCGCGATTGCGCAGGATCGTCGGGCGGATGAACACCATCAGGTTGGTTTTGGACCGCGTCCGGCTGCGCGATTTGAACAGCTCGCCGAGCAAGGGAATGTCGCTCAAAAGCGGAATGCGCTCGATCGTCTTGCGTTCGTCATCGTTGAGCAGCCCGCCGATCGCCAGGATTTCCCCGTCGTCGACGGTCAGCACGGTTTCGAACGCACGCTTGTTGAGGATGAGGTCGCTGTTGCGCGACGACACCGGCCCGGCGACGCTCGACACTTCCTGGCGCAGGAACATCTTCACTTCACCCGCGCCATTGACCTGCGGCGTGACCTCCAGCTTGATCCCGACCTCTTCGCGCTGAACGGTGCGGAAGGCGTTTTCGAAGTTGTCGCCAAGCTGCTCACCGGTGGTGATCGGCACGTCCTGCCCGACCAGGAATTTCGCCGCCTGATTGTCGAGCGTCACGATATGCGGGGTGGCGAGCAGGTTCGACGTCGTGTCCGATTTCACCGCGTTGATGATCGCGCCGAAAATCGTGTTCTTGCCGATGTCGCCCGCGAAACCGGCAAAGCCACCGGTCGCGGTGAGCAGCGACGCCGCCGCCGCTTCCTGCAAGCTGTTGCCCAGCGAGCTGTTCGTCTGGGTCACCGTTGTGTTGCCGTTGACCGTCGTCGTCTGCTGCGACAACTGGTTGGCGGCATAGGCGCCGCCGAGCGTCAGGATGTTCGGCGACGCATTGCTGTAGCTGGTCGCGACAAAGGGAATATTCTTGCCGCCGAGCAGGAACTGGACGCCAAGCCGCTTGGCCGCGTCGTCCCCGATTTCGACCACAATCGCCTCGACCAAAACTTGTTGGCGACGGCTGTCGAGCTGGCGGATCAGCTCGCCGAGCATGCGCTGGACGTCGCTGTTCGCCGCGACGATGATCGCGTTCGCGCCCTCGTAGCGGGTGACGATCGCGGGGCCGCGGGTGGCGATGCTGCCCCCCGAGCCGCCGGTCGATACGTTGGCGGTCGCCGCCGGTGCCGGGGTCGGCGCGCCGTTGCCCCCGGTCGACGATGATGATGTCGTCGCGGGCGGCAGCCCCGCCTTTTGCGCCGGATCGCTGCCGCCGCCGATCAGCTGCTGCAACGTCGGAAGCAGTGTTTCGGCATTGGCATGTTCCAGCCAATAGACGCGCAGTTCGGTCCCGCCCGCCGCCTTTTGGTCGAGATCGGTCGCCATCGCGACGAAGCGCGCGACCATCGCCTGATCGCCGCGCAGCGCGATCGCGTTGCTGCTGTCGATCGGCACGATCGCGACCGGCGCCCGCGCGCCCTCGCCCGCTGCGGGGACGAGCGCGGTCAAGGCCGCGGCGATTTCGCGCGCCCCGGCGTTTTTCAACGTGACGATCTGGCTGGTCGAACTGTCGCGGTCGATGCTGGATGCGAGCGCGCGGATGCGGCGGATATTGTCGGCAAAATCGGCGACGACCAGGCTGTTGGCGTTGCGGTTGGCGGTCAGCGACCCCTGTGCGCTGACCAGCGGGCGCAAGGTTTCGACCGCGGCGACGGCATCGATGTGGCGCAGGCGGATGATTTCGGTGACGAACTGATTCTGCGCCGCGCCGCCGCTGCCGATGCGGCCCGGCTGCGCCGCGGCGCCGTCGATCGGCTGGACGCGATAGCTGCCGTTGGGCCCGGGGACCGCGACCAGCCCGTTCGAACGCAGGGTCGACAGGAAAATCTCGAAATACTCGCTGCGCGACAGGGGCCGGTCGGTCACCACCGACACCTTGCCGTTGACGCGCCCGTCGATGACGAAGGTCCGCCCGGTGATCCGCGCCGCGTCCTGAATGAAGGCGCGGATGTCGGCATCGCGGACATTGAGCGTATATTGGGCGGCCGCGGGCACCGGAGCGGCGGAAACGAGCGCGGCGGCGAGCATCAGGGACAGTTTGAAACGCATAAATCCTATTTCGAAAGGAAGATGGCGACGGGAACGACGCTGGCGCCGCGTTCGACTTCGAGCGAGATACGGGCGCCGGGCGCAATCTGGTTGGCGAGCGCGGCGGCATCGCTGGCCGAGCCGATCGGACGCCCGTTCACCGAACGGATGACATCGCCCGGGCGCAGGCCAGCGGCGCGGAACACCGCACCGTCGCCCTGCGGCTGGACGACCAGCCCGGTGACGCGGCCATTTTCAGCGCGCGGCGCAAAGCCGACCCCGGCCTTGAGCGTCGCGGGCGACATTTCGCCGCTGGCGCTGATCCCACTGGTCGCGGTCGATCCGACTTCAAGGGTCGGCGCGGGCAGCGGCGTTGCGGGCGCCGCGACCGCCGCCCCGCCGCTCTGGTCGAGGAACAGGCTTTCGCGCGCGCCGCCGCGGTCGAGCAGCACATGGTCGAAGGCGACACCGACAAGCTTCACCCCCGGCGCGATTTCTTCGCCGACGGCATAGCTGGTCTGCACCCCATCCTCGCCCGCGATGATCGCCGATCCGCCGCCGGTCGCTTCGTTGATATTGATCCCGAACAAGGTCAGCCCGAGCGCAGTGACGGTCGCCGACGCCGGCCCCTGCGGCGCACTGCGGAAAAAGGGATCGAAGCTGGCGAACAGCGCGCGGCGTTCGGCGGGCGACGCGATGACCGCCGCCTGCGGCTGCCACGCGCCGAGCGGCGACAAGGGCGTGGTGACGGTCCACAGCAGGCGAACGAGCTGCCAGACCAGCAAGGCGCCGAGCAGCGCAGCGAGCAACAGCGGCCCGATCTCGCGCGGCGAGCGGCGACCTGCGCGCAGCCAGACGGGCAAGCCGCGCGGCAGCCTGAAGGCCGATCCGGACATCAGCGTCGCCATGAAATCCTTCTGTCCCCCTGAGGCTGAAGTTGCCGTCGCGAATCGCCTAAGGGCGATTGGTGACAATCAGTTGACCGGAAGATTACAGTTTTTTGACGGGCGGGCGAGTCTGGTGCGGTAAGCTCGACGCGCGGACGCCCTCCCCCGATGGGGAGGGCGCAGATTGCATCAAAACTTCAGCGACGCGCTCAGCGAGAAGGTGCGGCCGAGCTTGTAGCGGTTGAGGAAGATGCGATTGTCGCCGCTTTCCTGCACTTCCTGATATTTGCGCCCGGTCAGGTTGCGCGCCTCGAACTTCAGCTCGATTTCCTTGTCCAGCAGCGAGACACCCTGACGCGCGACGAAGTCGACCGAGATGCCCGGCTTTTCGCGGATGTCAGGCTGGCCCGACGGACCGCGGCTGGTCACGCGCGGGCTGGCGTAGGTGACCAGGATCGTCTGCTGCGACAATTTGTCCTGATCCTCCAGCCCGATCTGGAAATTGATCAGATGGTCCGACTGGCCGGTCAGCGGCGAACCGTCGAAGAAGAAGTTGCTTGCGTCCTGCGTCACCCCGTTGATGACCGTGGTGTCGCCCGCTCCAACCCGAATCTCCGATTTGGTGAAAGTGTAGTTGCCGATCAGCACCAGGCGGCGGCTGGCCCAGAAAGCCGCGTCCGACAACGTGTCGAGCGCGAAATATTTCTGCACCTCGACCTCGCCGCCATAAAGCAACGCCTTGGGCGCGTTGGCAAAGCTGGTGTTCGCCACCGAATCGGTGCTGAGCGAGGTATAGGCCTCGATCGGGTTCTCGATCTTTTTGAAAAAGCCCGCCGCGGTCACGCGCTGATCCTTGGCGAAATACCATTCGTAACGCACTTCGGCGTTCCACAGTTCGCTGTCGGTCAGCGACGGGTTGCCGCGGAACTGGCGGTTCGATTCGGGATCCTGATAGATTTGCGCGATCAGCTCGCGGAATTGCGGGCGCGCGATCGTGTTCGATGCGTTGAGGCGCAGCTGCATGTCGGGCGCGACTTCCCAGGTCAGCGTGACCGCGGGCAGCCAATAGTCGTTCTTCAAATTGGTCTGCGCGATCGCGCTGCCGCCCGACCCGAACAGGTCGATCGGCACGACGGTTTGCTTTCCCTGTTCGTACCGGACGCCGATGTTGGCGTTCATTCCCGACACGATTTCGGCCTGTAGCTGGACATATCCGGCGTGGGTGGTCAGCCCCGCGTCGAACGCCGCGGTGCCGTCCTGCGCCGATGTTTCGAGCAGCGTGATGTCGTAAAGCTGGATCGTCGCGTCGGACAACAGATAGTCGGGGCGCAGCTGGGTCACCGCGACCGGCAGCCCCGGGGCGCGGAACTGGAACGCGCGGCGCACCGCGGTGCGGCTGGTGTCGGTATAGGCATAGCCCACCGTCGCGCTGATCTGCGGCGCCAGTTCGTAGGACAGGTCGACACCGCCCGACCAAAGATCCTCGTTCAGGTCCGAAAAGGCGATCGTGGCGTCGCCGCGGTTGCCGCCCAGATCGTTGACGAATTTGTCACCGGTCGGATCCTGCGTCGTCGGCAAATTGGTGCGGACATAGGTAAAGCCGCGCTCATAAGGCGCCTCGCGCTGCGAATTGGCATAGGCGCCGCGCAGGTCGAGCTTCAGCGCGTCGAACTGAAATTCGCCCACCAGCTGCGTGTTGATCAGCTGGCGTTCGTACCAGGCGGTGTCCTGCTTCAGAATGTCGCGGCCGACCTGGTTCGCGTCGCTCCCCAGCCCCAGCCGGGCCTGCTTCAACGTGTCGCGGATATACAGGTTGGTCCAGCGCAGCTTGTGATCGCCAAGCTCCAGCCCGAAACCGATCAGGCCGTTCACGACGATGCGATTGTCGGTGATCACCCGGTTGTAGCTGGTCTGCGGATCGCCCGCGAGGTCGATGTTGAGCGAGGTTTGCTGCAACGTGTCGCGGGTGCGCCACTTGTTGCTGATCCCTGCGGTCGCGATGATCCCCAACTCGCCGTTGGCAAAGGGGATCGTCGTGCCGCCGGTGATCCCCGCCGACCAGTTGACCGGGATATGGTTATTCTGTTGCAGCAGCGTCGTTTCGGCGTTCACCAGCTCCATCTGGATCGCTTCCAGATCGTCCTGGCTGTAATCGGCGCCCTGCAGGATCGGCCTGCCGCTGGCAAAGGCGGCTTTCAGCAACGGCGGTACGTCGCGGGTGCCGTCGTCGAAACCGGTCCAGTCGGTGTCGCTGCCATAATAGGTATAGCCCAGCTCGTTCGTCGTCTCGCTGTCCCAGCCGATGCCGCCGCTGAAGGTCAGAAAGGGTTCGCGCGGGGTCGATTTGGTCGTGAGGTTGATCACGCCGCCACCGAATTCGCCGGGGAAGTTCGCCGAATAGCTTTTCTGGACCAGCGTCGAATCGATGACGTTCGAAGGGAAGATGTCGAGCGGAACGACGCGCTTCAGCGGCTCAGGGCTGGGCAGCGGCGACCCGTTGAGCAGCGCGAGCGAATAACGGTCGCCAAGGCCGCGAACATAGACGAAGCCGCCGCCGACGACCGACAGGCCGGTGACGCGTTGCAGCGACCCCGAAATATCGCCTTCGCCGGTGCGCGCGATGTCGGCCGAGGACAGCACCGACACGACTTCGGGGGTCGCGCGGACGATATTGGGGGTGTAGCGGCCGGTGACGACGATTTCCTGGTCGGCGCCGCCGGGGATCGAAATATCGCCATCCTCGTCCTGCGCCGCGGCATCGTCGGCGGCCGGATCGTCGCTGGCCGGCGCGACGGTCGTGACGGGGGGCGTGTCGGATGCCGGCGCGCCGCCGCTCGCATCCTGGGCAAGCGCCGCGGGCGCCACCAGCGCCGAGCTGATAAGGAGCAGGCTGGCAAAGATCGGCCGCTTGGTCATGTGGAAAGTCCCCAAATTATGCAGGAAGGGAGCGGGCCAGCCCGTCAGGCGTGCCCGCTCCCCAATTGGATCGCGAGCGATCAGGTCGTCGGAATGGCGCTACAGCTGCGGCTGGCGGTGCCGAAGTTCGCCGTCGACGAGTTGCAGGTCCAACCCTGGTACCAGGTGTCGTTGGCGTCGCGGACGGCGCCGACATAAGCAGTGGTGTCAAAGAAGGCGTTCAGCGTCCGCGCGTCGAAGGGCGTGAAGCCGGTTTCGGTCGCGCCGTTGACGAACAGGTTGGTCAGCGTCGGGACATAGTTCGAACGGTTGTTCGTGCCGCCGTCGAAGATCGCCTGAACCTGCGCATCGGTGACCCCGCTGGTGCCGCGGAAGGGCGAAGCGTTGCACTGCATCGATACCGAACGGAACACCGGCGGCCCCTGTTCGTCGGCCGCCGCGCCCGCGGCCTGCACCGTGGTCGCGCTGTTCATGCCGAGGCAGCGGAAACCCGGCGCCACGATCAGCCCGTTGGCAAAGGTATAGTCCGCACCGCCGCGGATCAGGACCGACACGCCGTTGCCCGCCGCATTGTTGCGGTGGATATAGGTGAAGTTCGACAAGTTCACGCGCTGGCGCGGCGAGGTGTCTTCGTTGCCGTTCGAATCGATTTCCATCATCGAATCGCCGACCGCACCGCCCTCGCGCTGCACGCCGATGACATATTGGATGTTGCCCTGGTACCCGACGTCGGTGTCCAGGCCGTCGTCTTCGGCGCCGGTCACGACCAGATGCCTCATGTTGACGCGGCCGCCGAACACTTCGATGCCGTCGTCCGAGCTGTTGTGGATCTGGATATGATCGATCTGGGTGTTGTTGCCGACGCCCGACGGGGTCAGTCCCTGCAATTCGCTCGCCGCCGACAGGATAAAGCCCGAATAGCGGATCTGGACATAGGACAGGCGGCCCGAATTGTCGCCCGGTTGCGCGCCGCCGTACAGCGCGTTCGACGTGCCTTCGGTGTCGCGTTCGCACGCCGCGGTGCCGGGGGTCGCGCCGGGCGCCAGGCAATCGGTGATCGGTGCGCGGCCGAGCAGCACGATGCCGCCCCACAGCTGCGAGGTCTGGTCGTTCGCCGAACCGACGACATTGCCGCGGCCGGTAAAGATGATCGGCTGGGTCGGGGTGCCGACCGCGTCGATGCGGTTGCCGCGGTTGACCGCCAGGAACGACACGCCGGTCGCACCGAACACGGTGACGCCCGGATCGATGGTCAGCGTGACGACATTGTTAGTGGTCGTCGCGCCCTGATCGGTGCCGACGTCGACGCGGCCGGGCAGCGAGTACAGCACGCCCGCGACCCTCGGTATGGCGGTCGTCGCGGTGAAGCGCGTCGGGAATCCGCAGTTGCGCCATTCGCCGCCGGGGCCGCTGATCGTGCCCAGGTTCGCCAGCTGGTCGGGACCGGCGATCGTCGGACAGTTTGCGGCGGGGGTGACGGTCGCCGGCGGGGTCGGGGTCGGCGTGGGGGTCGGCGTCGGGGCCGGGGTCGGCGCGGGAATGACGATCACGCCTTCACCCGGCGAAGCGACGCCGTCGGCACCGCAGGCGGCAAGGATAGAACAGGCCACGCCGCTGAGCATGACCATACGAACGCGTGCGAAAGCCGCCATGAAAATCTCCGTTCCCGGTGTGCGCCCCCAAAATCGGTCGAGCGGCGCCCCTGATGAAAAATCACCGGTGAACGATGGTTCGCCCCCGGTGACGCCGCCACTAGGGTGATTCGATGACGGTCTGACGCCAGAGCCGTGACAGATGCGTGACTCTTTGGAGTCCGATCGATGACAGGCGGGGCACAGCGCGCGCGGCAGGCGCCGCCGCGCCCCCGTACCCGTAAAAATAAATGCGGCGAAGCTCGCTTGCATCGCCCCAAAAGCTTTGCTAGGCGCCCGCTCCTACCCGGAGCCGGACCCGTTCGGCCCCATCATGATGTGCGGTCGTGGCGGAACTGGTAGACGCGCAACGTTGAGGTCGTTGTGGCCGAAAGGCCGTGGAAGTTCGAGTCTTCTCGACCGCACCATCTCTGCCGAACAATCGGCTCACGCAGGTTGAAGCTGCGATTTTCCAAGATAAATTGCTCGCCCCCTTGCCGCTCGCGGCGGGTCAGCATCTGGTTCGCCGAGCCGATGGCGGCCGAGCCAACGGCCTGGCCAATCGCGTCCCTGTTCCTCATCCCGTCCTTCGCCGGAATGGCGAAAACAGGGCTCAGACCGCGACAACCGGATTGCGCAGCGTGCCGATGCCGTCGACGGCGCATTCGACGACGTCGCCCGGCCACAGAAACTCCGGCGGAGTGCGCCCCGCGCCGACGCCCGCGGGGGTGCCGGTCGCGATGATGTCGCCAGGTTCCAGCGTCATCACGCTGGATATGTCGGCGATCAGCTGCGGCACGTTGAACAGCATGAAGCGCGTGTTGCTGTTCTGCTTTTCCACCCCGTTCACATGCGTCAGGATGTTGAGGTTGTGCGGATCGCCGATTTCGTCGGCGGTGACGATGCACGGCCCCATCGGCGCAAAGCTGTCCTGCCCTTTCGACACGATCCACTGCCCGGCGCGGCGGCAGTCGCGCGCCGACACGTCGTTGATCACGGTATAGCCGAACACATGATTCAGCGCGTCAGCCTCGGCGACGCCGCGCGCGGTGCTGCCGATGATCACCGCCAGTTCGGTTTCCCAGTCGAGCTGCTGCGTCACCTTGGCATTGTGACGGATCGGATCGTTCCACGCGACGACGGCGGTCGGCGGTTTCGAAAAGATCACCGGCTGCTGCGGCAGCGCATCCGACGTGTCGAGCGCGCGCGCCGATTCAGCGACATGCTCGGTATAGTTGAGACCGATGCCGAAGATATTCTTGCGCGGCCGCGGGATCGGCGCGAGCAGGGTGATGTTGCCGACGGGCAGCGAGGTGCCGATCAGGTCGGCGGTGGTCGCCGCCGCGACGGCTTCCTGTAGAAAGCGGAGCGCGATCGGCCCAAGATCGATGAAGTCGAGCATCGTCGAGGGCATGTCATGCCCGATCGCATCGCCGAAATATTCGACATCGATCACCAGCCCGTCATGGAGCAGGCCAAGCCGCGGTTCGGTTTCGGTCGTCCGATAGGTCACAAAGCGCATGGTTGATGTCCGTCATTGTCCTGAAGGGCTTCCTCGATCCGGACGCCAAGCGCCTCCATCACGGGAAAATCGTTGAACGAAAAGAGGAAGGCTTCCTCGGATGCGTCGAGATTGACATGCTCATGCCAGGTCCACGCGGGGACGCAGAAAATGTCGTGCGTCTGCCAGTCGAACCGCTCGCCGCCGATGATCGAATAGCCGCAGCCGCCCGCGACATTATAGACGACATTGCCGGTGTGCCGGTGTGCCTTGCCGCGGAAGCCGGCTTTGAGCATCTGCATATGCGCGCCCATCGTCTGGAGCGCCCAGCCGCCGGTCAGCGGGTTCGAATAGCGCAGCATAGGACCATCGAACGGCGTTCCCTCGGACACCTTGGCGAGGTTCCACAGCGCATCGCGCGTCGCCTCCCAGCGATAGACCATCACCGGCGAATAGGGCTTCTCCCACGCCGCCACGCCCTCGGGCCGCAGCCCGCCGCCATAGCTCAGCGGCAGGTCGTCGACCGGGAACGCCGCGGTCTGCGCGGGCTGATCATAGACCGCGTAGAAATTGGTCTCGAGGCTGTTCATCAGCGGGATGTCGAGCCCGTCCTGCCAGATCGACACCGCGCCGTCCGCCACGACGCCATGATCGTGCCAGCAGCCCCCCGGCGTCAGCACATAGTCGTTGGCGCCCAGCGTGATATGATGCCCGTCGACGACGGTATAGGCGCCCCTCCCCTCCATGATGAAGCGGTGCGCCGACGCGGTGTGGCGGTGCGCGGGGGTGATCTCGCCCGGCCGCATCGCCTGCATCCCGCTGAACAGCCAGCCGCACACCGCGACATTCTCGCGCCCCGCATCGCTGTCGTTGAGCAGCGTCACGACGCGCCGCCCCGCCTCTTCGGGCTTCACCAGATCGATCGCGCGCAGGCACATCGCGCGCATGTCGGCGTAGCGCCACAGCGTCGGGCGATAGCGCGTCTCCGGCTCCCACGGCTCAATGGCATTGGCGCGTTTCCAGAAAGCGCCCGCATTGCGCGCTGCAAGCTCCTGATAAAAGGCTTTCAGTTCGGGCGTGTCGGTGACCCGCGCGCGCCCGAGCACGTCGTCGCGCGGGTCGATAATCGTGCTGCTGCCTGTCATGACGGCTCCTCCTCGTCGCGATCGACGGGCGGCGGCGCGTCGATGAACTGCGCCGACGCGCGGGGGGTCCGGTCGACGGTCAGGTTGAAGATGTCGAAGCGGTTATAGCCGCCGATGATGTCGTGCATCAGCTTGGGCCGGATGCACTCGCCCAGGTCGATGTCGGCGTAAACGATGCCCTCGTCGTCGATCAGCGGCTCGCCGACCGGATTGCCGTGCGGGTCGATCACCCCCGACCAGGCGCTGTTCGGGCGCGACAGCAGGTCGCGGTTCTGCGGCCGCCCTTCGGACATCGCGGCGATGATCTCCTCGCTCACCGCCGAGCAGGCGACGATCGTGAAGACCTTGCCCTCGAAACTGTGCGCGGTGGCGCGGATCTTGATTGCTTCGGCCATATTGTACGACGCGGGCGCGACGGGCAGCGCGATATAATTGGCGACATGGACCAGCTCGCCCTGCGACAGCAGCGCAAAGCGCGCGAGCGTGTTGGTGTTCTCGCCGCATGCGAGCGTGCCGAGCGGCCCGACCGGCGTGTTATAGACGCGGATCGAGCGGCCGTCGCCGCCCGCCCAGGTCAGCTTCTCCGCCCAGGTCGGCACCAGCTTGCGGTGGCGCCCGAGCAGGCTGCCGTCGGCGCCGATGATAAGGTTCGTGTTGTAGAGCGTGCCGACGCTCACCGGGTCGCGTTCGTTGATCCCGATCACCACCGTGCAGCCATGATCGCGTGCCGCCGCGCGGAGCGCCGCAACTTCCGGCCCGTCGATCGACAGCGACGCGCGATAGAGGCGCTCGTGCCACGCCGCACCCTCGATCGGCGTCATCAGCCAGTTCCAATAGGGATAGGCGGACACGAACACTTCGGGAAAGGCCACTAGCTGCGCGCCATTGCCCGCCGCCTCGGCGATCAGCGCGCAGGCCTTGTCGACGGTAGCCGCGGTGTCGAGGAAGAGCGGCGCGGCCTGCACCGCGGCGACGCGCGATTTGGGGAGGAAGGGCGACGACACGTCGCTCATGTCACCGCCGCCCGCTGATGATATTGCGGCTTGTCCCACGCGCGCGTCGCGCAGACCTTTTGCAGGCGCTCCACCGTTTCGACGATGTCCTGGTAACGCAGGTACAGCGGCGTCAGGCCGAAGCGCAGGATGTCGGGCGTCCGAAAATCGGCGATGACGTCAAATTCCTTGAGCGCCTGGACGATCTGATAGCCTTGCGGGTGGGCATAGGCGACCTGGCTGCCGCGCTCCGCATGGCTCTGCGTGCTGATAAGTTCGAAGCCATAGGCATCGCACAAGGGCTGCATCCGCGCGATGAACAGGTCACCGAGCGCGAGTGACTTGCGGCGGATTTCGGCCATATCGGCCTCGAGCATCAGGTCGACGCCGACCTCCAGCGCCGACAGGCCCAGCACCGGCGGCGTGCCGCACTGGAACCGCTCAATCCCGGCGGCGGGATCATAATCCTCTTCGAAATCGAACGGTCGCGCATGGCCGAACCAGCCCGACAGCACCGGCGTGGCGGCATGATGCCGTGCCGCGGCGAAGATATAGGCGGGCGCACCGGGGCCGCCGTTGAGGAACTTGTAGCCGCAGCCGATCGCGAAATCGGCTTGGGCGCCGTTCAAATCGACGGGGATCGCCCCCGCGCTGTGGCTCAAATCCCAGACGACGAGCGCGCCGACGTCATGCGCGGCTTTGGTAATCGCCGCCATGTCGCGCACGCGGCCCGACTTGTAGTGAACCTGCGTCAGCAGCAGCACCGCGACGTCCTCGTCCAGCGCCGCGACGATTTCGTCGGGGGCCACGGTCACCGCCTTCACCCGCCCGCCCGAAAACGCCTCGATCCCCTGCATCATATAGACGTCGGTCGGGAAATTGGTCGCTTCGGACAGGATCACCGTCCGCTCACGCCGCAGCGAAAGTGCAGCGGTCAAGGCCTTGAAGATATTGACCGACGTCGAGTCCGTCGCGACGATCTCACCCGGGTTGGCGCCGATCAGCCGACCGATCTTGTCGCCGATCCGCCGCGGCGCGGTCGACCATTCGGCACCGAGCCACGAGGTGATCAGCCCCTCGCCCCACTCGCTGCCGACCACTGCGGCCAGCCGGTCACCCGCCGCCTTTGGCAGCGCGCCGAGCGAATTGCCGTCGAGATAGATCAGCCCCTCACGCAGGTGAAAACGATCGCGAAAAGGCGCGAGCGGATCGGCGGCGTCGAGCGCGGACACATCGGTGGCAAGCAGCATATCGGTCATGCAATCTCCCTCAAAATAGCACGCACGGGGCTGGCATCGGCGCCGACGATGCGCAGCGGCAGCGCGACCAGTTCGTAGCGGCCGGGCGGCACGTCATCGAGCACCAGCCCCTCCAGGATGCGCATATCGGCGGCCTTCACCGCCTGGTGCGCGTCGAGCGTCTTCGACTGTTCGGGGTCGAGCGACGCGGCGTCGGTGCCGATCAGGCGCACGCCCATCGACCCGAGCCGCGCGATGACGTCGCTGGCGATCGCGGTGAAATCGCTGTCCCACTGAGCGTGCGGAAACCGCTCGTACGTCCGCAGCAGGACGCGTTCGGCGCCCTTGATCGCATCCCAGTCGATGTCGTCAATCTCGACCCGCCCGCGCGCATGGCGCACGTCGAGCAGCACGCACGGCCCGATATAGGCGTCGAGCTCGCAATCGGCCGACGAGGCGCCGTCATTGGCATAATGCAGCGGCGCATCGCCGTGCGTCCCCGCATGCAACGGCGTGAACATGCCGCCGACATTGACCGGACAGCCGTCGCCGATCACCGCATGGCTATGCAGCGCAAAGGCGGGCTCGCCCGGCCACACCGGCACCGCGGCGTGGAGCGGCTGCGAAATGTCCCAGATCCGGCTCATGCGCCTTTCCCTTCACTATAGTCCCCGCCCTCGCGCGGCGCGACCATCTCGGTCCGCATCGACCAGAGTTCGGGAAAGAAGCTCAGGCTCAGCGCCTTGACCAGATAATTGACCCCCGACGACCCGCCGGTCCCCGGCTTGTGCCCGATCACCCGCGCGACGGTCTTCATGTGCTTGAAGCGCCATTCCTGGAAATAATATTCGAGCGCGGTGATCTTTTCGGCGAGCATATAGAGGTCCCAGTGCCGCTCGGGATCGCTGTAGATCGCCAGCCACGCCTGTTCGACCGCTTCCGATGCTTCATAAGGCTTGGTCCAGTCGCGTTCCAGATGATCGGCGGGAATGGCGAAGCCGCGCCGCGCGAGCAGCCGCAACAGCTCGTCATAAAGCGACGGCGCCGCGAACGTTGCGCGCAGCCTTTCCGTCGCCCCCGGATCGTCCTTGTGCACGATCATCATGTCGGCGCGCTTGTTGCCGAGCAGATATTCGAGTTCGCGATATTGCTGCGACTGGAACCCCGACGCGCGGCGCAGGAAACCGCGAAAGGTCAGGAAATCATGCGGGGTCAGCGTCGCCAGCACTTCCCAGCTGTGGATCATGTGGCGCTGGATCGTCGCGATCCGGTCGAGCCCCTTGCCCGCGATCGCCAGCCGGTCGGCCTTGATCGCGTCATACACCAGCCGCCCTTCGTGCAGCACCAGCTTCAACCACAGCTCCATCGTCTGGTGCATGATAATGAACAGCATTTCGTCGGGCTTGTCCGACACCGGCACCTGCGCCGACAACAGCTGCGCGGTTTGCAGGTGGCGCGCGTAAGTCAGGCCATTGTCCCACTGGATCGTCTCGCCGTCGATCTCGGTCTCGAAAATGTCCGTATCGCCGTCGCGCGTCTGCCTGATCATCGCGGTGTATCCTCGCTCATGAAGGCCGGTCCCGGCCGGACGGGTTGCAACGCCCCTTCATAAGCATGATCGCCGCGGAAAGCATCGCCCGGTTCGAGCGCGCCCTCGTCGCCGATGCGGCGGTAGATGCTGGCGAAATCGGTCTGCTCGGTCGCGCGGAGCAATTCTTCAAAACCCTCGACGACGAAATAGACCGACTGAAATTCGTCGAAATGATATTTGGTCCGCATCACCCGCTCGATATCGAGCCAGAGGCGCTGCGGTTCGGGCGCGGTCAGCGCGCGCAGGGTTTCGGCGTAACTCGACAGCAGGCCGCCACCGAACGCGCGCAGTTCGCCATCCTCGACCACCAGCCCGAACTCGACCGTATAGAGCCACAGCCGTCCCAGATGATCGGCCGCGCCCAGCTTTTCGGCGCGCAGCCCTGCCTGGCCATAAGCGACAAGGAAATCGGAGAAGGCCGGGTTGGCCAGCATCGGCACATGCCCGAAAATGTCGTGGAACATATCGGGCTCTTCGCTGTAGCCGACCTGTTCGGGCGGCCGCAGGAAATTGGCTGCAGGAAACCGGCGGTTGGTCAGATGTTCGAAAAAGGGCTGGTTCGGGATCCAGCCCGGCACCGCGACGATTTCCCACCCCGTCGCGGGCTTCAGATGGCGGTTGAGTTCGGCGAAGTCGGGCACCCCCGGCTTCACCGCGCGCAAAATGTCCAGCCCGCGCAGGAAATCGGCGCAGGCATAGCCATCGAGCGCCGCCGACTGCTGGTCGAACAGGGTGCGCCAGGTCTGATGCTGCGCGGGGGTGAAAGCCGCCCAATTCTGCGGCATCGTCCAGTCGGCCGCGACGCCCGGCGGCGGCGCGTCGAAAATATGGGTGGCGGCCACAACGATCTCCCTTGCTGGGGGCGCAGCATAGGGTTGTTCGCGGCGAACATTGTCCGCAATTTGCTTTTGCAGCCCCCGCGCTGACGAACAACGTTCTGTCAGGTGAGGCTTTTCCATTCTCACGTTCTTCGCAGCTGCAAAATATCTTGCGCATAGATGCAAATTGCCGAATCAATACAGAACAGATCGATCGGCACGAACAGGCAGGACCATATGGACAAGCTCGACTGGAAAATCATCGCCGGGCTGGAAGCCGACGGGCGCCAGTCCTTTGCCGAGCTGGGCGAAGCGATCGGCCTGTCCAAATCCCCCTGCTGGTCGCGCGTGCGCAGCCTCGAACAGGCCGGGGTCATTCAGGGTTACGCCGCGCGCCTCAATCCAGCGGCGCTCGGGCTCGCGGTCCAGAGCTTTGTCGAGGTACGGATCAGCCTCGACGCGCATGCCGAATTCGAGGCCGCGGTCACCGCGCATCCCGCCGTCGTCGAATGCCACACCACCGCTGGCGACAGCGACTATATGCTCAAGATTTTTGCGCGCTCGGTCGACCATCTCGACGAACTGCTCCGCCACGACCTGTCGAAACTGCCCGGCGTCCACCGCCTGTCGACCGTCGTCTGCCTGAAGACGATCAAGCAGCAGGGCCAGCTCGCCGAATGGGCGCTGATGACCGAGCCGCGCGGGCGCTAACCCCCGACCGGACAGCCCGGCGGTCGCGGCCGGAGCAAGGCCCGCCCTTCCCTCGTCCCCGTGGCGCGCCCGTCATCCAGAGCCAGCGCGCCGTTGACGAACAATTGCCGCACCCCGACGCTCAGCTCGCGCGGGCGCATATAATCGGCGCGCGGCGCATAGGCCGCCGGATCGAACACCACGACATCGGCAAAATAGCCCGCGCGCAGATAGCCGCGGCGGTCGAGTTTGTAGATGTCGGCGGTGCGCCCGGTCGACTGGCGGATAAAGGTCGCCACGTCGATAACCTTACGTTCGCGGACATAGCGCGCATATTTTTCGGGGAAGCTTGCGAACATGCGGGGGTGGCCGTCCGATCCGTCGGACGAGGTCACCATCCACGGTTGCTGCATCAACAGGTCGACGTCGGCCTGCGCCATGTTGAACGATGCGACCGCGGTGCCCCCGCCCCTCTCGCCGCGGTTCTTCGCCGCAATGCTCTCCCGGATGATGCGCAGCGCCGCATCGCGGCTGTCCATCGTCCACGCGTCCGCGACCGCAGCCAGCGTCTTGCCAGTCCAGGGAAAGCCCTCGGCGATCAGCAGCAAGGCGCCCGGCCCGCCGCGCCGCCGCAGATTTTCCTGCATTTCGTCGCGGATCCGCGCCAGCGTCGATGGATCGTCCAGCCGCTTTAGCAGCGCCGCTCCGCCGCCATCGACCGCCCAGCGCGGCAGCAGCGACGCGTCGAGGTTCGAGCCCGACGCCAGCCAGGGATATTGGTCGGCGGTCACCTCGACGCCCGCTTTGCGCGCCGCTTCGATCGCCGCAATCACCGCGCCCGCCTGGCCGTGAACATCGACCCCCAGCGCTTTCAGATGCGCGAAATGCACCGGCATTCCGGCGCGCCGTCCGATTGCGATCGCTTCCTCGATCGAACCGAGCAGGCCGATGCTATAGCTCGATTCGTCGCGCTGGTGGGTGTCGTACAGACCGCCGCGGATCGCCGCCTCGCGCGCCACTGCCACCACCTCTTCGGTGCTCGCGAAACTCTGCGGGGCATAGAAAAGCCCGGTCGACAACCCGGCCGCGCCTTCGCACATCCCCTGCGCGACCAGCGCCTTCATCGCGCCCAGCTCCGCCGCGCTCGGCGCGCGCGCGTCCTGTCCCAGCACGCGCTGGCGCACCGGGCCGAACCCGACGAACGGCACGATGTTGGTGCCGATCCCCGACGCCGCCAGCTTGCCGCTGTCCGCCGCAACGTCCGGCGTGCCATTGCCGTCGACCCCGATCATCACCGTGCTGACCCCCTGGTGCAGCCAGGCGGCGTTGACCCGCACCGCCGGGTCGGACGACCGCAGGAAGCTGTCGGCATGGGTGTGCGGATCGATAAAGCCGGGCGCGACGATCATCCCCTTGGCGTCGATCACCCGCCGTGCCGCGGTGCGACCGACGCGGCCAACAGCGATAATCCGGTCGCCGCGGATCGCGACGTCGCCGACGAACGGCTTGCCGGTGCCGCCGTCATGGATCGTCCCGCCGCGGATGATGACATCGACGCTCTGGTCGGTCCGCGCGAGGGCGGCACCCATGCCGAACAGCGCGGTGCCGATCATCAGAGCGCCGATAGTGCGGCGCACCGGGGACGAAACAGACGACGGCATCGGTGCATTCCTCTCGGGCGAATGATGGCGACCTGCGGCAAGCACGCGCTGCCGGTCGGCTTTTCCGGCGCCGACCATGTCCCCAACTGGCGCGGTGCGTCCAGAGGGGGGAGTTGCAGCGCCTATAACCCAATGGCATAAGGCCGCAAATCGGGCTGGAACGGCCCGCGCACGCAGCTTGGGACCGTCACGACATGAACCTGCGCCAGATCGAGATTTTTCACGCGGTGTTCCTGCACGGCACGGTCAGCGCCGCGGCACGCTCGCTCAACGTGTCGCAGCCTTCGGTGACGAAGGTGCTGCGCCACGCCGAACGATCGATCGGGCTGACTTTGTTCGAACGTTCGAAGGGGCGGCTGATCCCGACGCAGGACGCGCACACTTTGTTCGCCGAAGTGTCCGACATACAGGACCGGGTGCGTTCGCTGCGCCAGGCGTGCCAGAATCTGCGCCACGGGCGCGGTGGGCTGCTGCGAATTTCGGCGCTTCCGTCGTTGGGACTGGGCGCGATCCCCGCCGCGGTGGCGCGGTTCCTGGCCGATCATGAGGATATCATGTTCGACCTCCAGACGCTCCACCACGACGAAATGGTGCGCAAGCTCTATGAGCATGAAACCGACATCGCGATCAGTTTCGAAGTGCCGCTGTCGGCCCCCGTCGCGCATCAAGTGATCGGCGAGGGCGAGCTGGTCGTCATCTACCGCGAACAGGACATGCCCGCGGCGCCACCGCGCCTGCATCTCGACGAGCTGCGCGGGCAGAAATTCATCAGCCCGGTGCAGGGTGGTCCGATCGGGCGGATGCTGTCGAGCGAGCTCAGCCGTCTGGAAGTCGAACTCGACGAAGTCGTTTCGGCCCGCACCTATTATGTCGCCGCGGCGCTGGTCAGCGCCGGGGTCGGCATGGCGATCGTCGACAATTTCACCGCGCACGCCGCGCTGCCGCCCGGCCTCGCCAGCCGCCCGCTCCAGCCCGCGATCACCTTCGACATCAACGCCGTCTATTTGCAGAACCGCCCGCTGTCGCGGACCGCCGCCGATTTCCTGGCGGTGCTCGCCACGGTGATCGAGGGACTATAGCGCCGGGCTATAGGATATAAGGCGCTGGATATTGGGGCGGCGCGGTGGGCCGGGCTAAGATCGCTGTCTTCATCGTCCCGCAGGTTGACCCGAGCCATGATCGCCACCCCCTATCTTCTCTACCTCGGCCATTCGACCGATCCCGCCGACATCAAGACATCGCGCGGGCTCGCCGTGTTCCGCCCCGACATCTGCATCGGCGAATATCGCCACGACAATTGCCCGCTGACGCTCGATCTGCCGCGGATGGACTTTGCCGCAGCCTATGCCGCAGGCGCCCGCACCCTGGTGCTGGGAATTGCCAATGCGGGCGGGAAGCTGGGCGAGGATCTGATCCTCGATGCGCTGGCGGCGATGGACGTCGGGCTCGACATCGCGTCGGGGCTGCATCACCGGCTCAACGCCGAACCGCGACTGGTCGAGGCCGCGGCGCGGCTCGGCCGCCAGCTCCACGACGTGCGCGACCCGCGCCCCGACATTCCGATCGGCAACGGCAAGAAGCGCGCGGGCAATCGGCTGCTGACCGTCGGCACCGATTGCTCGGTGGGAAAGATGTACACAACCCTGTGCCTCGCCAGCGCGCTCGAAAAACGCGGCGTCGCCGCCGATTTTCGCGCCACGGGCCAGACCGGTATCCTGATCGCGGGCGACGGCGTTCCCCTCGACGCCGTGGTCGCCGACTTCATCTCTGGCGCGATCGAACAGGTTTCTCCGGCGCGCAGCGACGATGGCTGGGATCTGATCGAGGGGCAGGGGTCGCTTTACCACCCCTCGTTCGCCGGGGTGTCGACCGGGCTGCTGCACGGTGCACAGCCCGACGCCCTCGTCCTCTGCCACGATCCGGTGCGCCCGCATATGCGCGGCCTGCCGCACTATCCGCTGCCTGGGATCGCCGAAACGCTGGAGGCGAACGTCCGTGTCGCGCAACTGACCAACCCCGATGTCCGCGTCGTCGGCATCGCGCTCAACACCTCGGCGATGGCCGAGGATGATGCGCGCGCGCTGTGCGCCGCGACCGCGGCCGAATTCGGCCTGCCGACCAGCGACCCCTATCGCTTCGGGGTCGAGGCGATCCTCGACCGGCTGCTGGGCACCGATGTCCATTCGCCCGCAGTCGCCGCAACCGTCTGACCGACCGGCGATGCCCCGCACCCTCACCGTCTTTGCCGAGACGTTCAAACTGCACGCGCCCTTTCGCATCTCGCGCGGGGTCAAGACCGCGGCGGACGTGGTGACCGTAACGATTGGTCAGGACGGGCTGACCGGACGCGGCGAAGGCGTCCCCTATCCGCGCTATGGCGAGAGCGTCGAAAGCGCGGTTGCCGCCATCGAAAGCCTGCGCGGTGCAATCGAGCAAGGGCTGGACCGGCAGACGCTGCTGCAGCTGATGCCCGCTTCTGCCGCGCGCAACGCAGTCGACTGCGCGCTGTGGGATCTCGAACTGCAACTCGCGGGCAGCGATCTGGCGGCGGCGCTCGATCTCGACCGCCCGCTGCACCCGATCGTCACCGCGATGACGATCAGCCTCGACACGCCGGGCAATATGGCCGCCGCCGCGGCCACGCTCGCCGATGCCCCATTGCTGAAGGTAAAGGTCGACCGCAACGATCCCGCGGCACTGCTGACCGCCGTGCGTACGGCGGCGCCGCTGCCCCGCATGATCGTCGATCCCAATGAGAGCTGGTCGATCGCCGAGGTCCGCGATTTGCAGGGTTTGATGACCGACCTGCGCATCGACCTGCTCGAACAGCCGCTGCCCGCCGATGCCGACGGCGACCTCGCCGGTTTCCGTTCGGCAATCCCGATCGCTGCCGATGAATCGGTGCACGTCGCCGCCGATCTCGATACGCTGCCCGATGGCTATGGCGTCGTGAACATCAAGCTCGACAAGACCGGTGGGCTGACCGGGGCGCTCGAACTGGCCGCGGCGGCGCGGGCGCGCGGGCTTGGGGTGATGACCGGCTGCATGATCTGTTCGTCGCTGTCGATCGCCCCGGCGTGGGCGATTGCTGCGACCAGCAGCTTCGCAGACCTTGACGGACCGCTCTGGCTTGCCGAGGATCGCGCCGGGGCAGTCCGCGGTGCCAATGGCCTGCTGTCGCCGCCGCAGCCCGGCTTTTGGGGCGGGATTTGACACGAACGGGGCAACAGGGCCGATGACAGTTTTTCTTCGCGGCTGGTTTGCGGTGCCCCTGTGGCAACGCGTGTTGGGCGCGATGGTCATCGGCGTGGCGTTGGGGCTGCTGTGGCCTGCGGCGGCATCGGCGATCGCGATCATCGGCGAATTGTTCGTGCGCCTGATCCGGATGCTCGTCGTCCCCATCGTCTTTATCAGCATCGCATCGGGGGTCACCGCGCTCGCCGATCCGCGCAAGCTCGGCTCGGTCGGCGCGCGCACCGTCGGCCTCTTCGCCTTCACGACCTTTTGCGCCGTGTCGATCGGCATCATCGTCGGGCTGCTGCTCGAACCCGGACAGGGCGCCGCGCTGGGCAGCGCCGCGCCGCACGCGCTGGGTGAACCCAAATCGCTCCACGACCAGCTGGTCGGCATCGTGCCGGTCAACATCGTTCAATCGCTGGTCGACGGCGACATGCTGGCGATCATCTTTTTCTCGATCCTGCTGGGCTTCGGCGTCATACTGGCGGGCGAACAGGGGCGCCCGATGGCCGACCTGCTGCAATCGGCGGGGCAGGTGCTGTTCCACTTGGTGCGCATCGTCATGGAGGTTACGCCCTTTGGCGTCCTTGCGCTGATCGCCAAGGCGGTCGCCGACAATGGCGTCGCGGTGTTCGCCAATATCGGCTGGCTGGCGGTCGCGGTCGCGGCGGGGGTCGTGCTGCAAATCCTGCTCGTCCATGTACCGCTGATCGCCTTTGTCGTGCGGCGCCCGGTGCTGCGCTTCTATCGCACGATCGTCGATGCGCTGGCCGTCGCTTTCTCGACCGCATCCTCCGCCGCCACGTTGCCGGTTGCGCTCCGCATCGCGCTTGACGATCTGCGGATTGCGCCCGGGGTCGCCAAGACCGTGCTGCCGATCGGCGCCAGCATCGGCAAGGACGGCACCGCAATGTATGTCGGGCTGCTCAGCATCTTTGCGCTGCAAGCGGTGGGGATCGAACCCGACCTGCCGATGCTCGCGATCGTTCTGCTCACCGGCGCGCTTGCGGCATTCGGCACCGCGCCGATCCCTTCGGCGTCGCTGTTCATGCTCGCGGCGGTGCTGTCGGCGGTCGGGGTATCGCCCGAACAGACCGCGCTCGTCGTCGGCTTCGTCCTGCCCTTCGACCGCCTGCTCGACATGACGCGCACCGTGGCGAGCGCGAGCGCCAATCTGACGGTGACCAGCGTCGTCGGGCGCTGGGAACAGGCGAGCGAACCCGGGGCGGGTAAATGACCGCGGTGGCACTTGATGCCGACGCGCCGGTGGCGGCATTCGGCAGCGATCGCGACGCCCGATCGGCGCAGCGCCGCGTTCGCGCCCTCTATCTGCTGCTCGGCTTTTCCGCCGGGCTGCCCTTTTACATGTTTTCGACCGTGCTGGCGGTGCGGCTGACCGATCATGGCGTCGCGCTGGCGATCATCGGCTTCTTTGCCTGGGTCCAGTTGCTGCCGACCTTCAAATTCCTGTGGGCGCCTTTGCTCGACCGCTATGCGGTGCCGGGCTTCACGCGCTTCTGGGGCAAAAGGCGCGGCTGGATCATGTTGTCGCAGCTCGGCATCGTGACCGCGATGGTGGCGATGGCGTTCACCTCGGCCGACGACAGCCTGGCGCTGACCGCGTTGTTTGCGGTGCTGCTCGCTTTCTGGACGACGACGCTGGAGGTCGCTGCCGATGCGTGGCGGGTCGAACTAGGGCCGACGCCCGAATTGCAGGGACCGCTCGCGGCCGCCAATCTGTGGGGGTATCGCACCGCGATGGTCGCGGCGGGCAGCGGCGCGCTGCTGTTCGCCGACGTCGGCGGCAGCCTGGCGCCGACGCTGCATTCGCTGGGCATCGCCCCCGGCTGGACCGCCGCCTATCTGCTCATCGCGGTGGCGGCGTTCGTGCCGCTGCCGATCCTCGCGGCGCTCCCGCCCGAACGGCGCGGTGACCGCGGCCGCGCCGCCGCACTGGCAGGGGGATTGGCGACCAGCGCGGCGCTCCTGCTCGCGCTTGCCGCTTTGGTCGCGGTGGTTGGCTGGGTCCTGCTCGGCGCTGCCGCAAATCTGGGGATCGACGCCGCGACGAATGTCACGCCCTGGGTGCTCGGTATTGCGATGCTGCCGTTCCTTGCGATGGCGGCGATGCTGCCACGCATCCGCGGCGCCGCGCCCGATTCGCGTCTCCGCGCATCGGCGGCGGTCGGCCCCTATGTCGATTTCTTCTGGCGCTACGGCGGCCTCGCCATCGCACTGATGGCCTTTGTGTCGATCTATCGCATGGGCGACGTGCTGGCGCTCAACCTGTCGAAACCGATGATCCTCGGGCTCGGCTATACCAAGAGCGAGATCGGCTGGGCCGATGGGGTCGTAGCCTTGGCGGCCAGCATCGTCGGCGTCGGGCTGGGCGGATGGATGACGACGCGCTGGCGGTTCGGCATCACGCTGACGATCGGGGCGCTGTTCGCGGCGTTCGGCAATTTCGGCTTCGTCTGGCTGGCGCACCAGCCGCACGATCAGACGCTGCTCTATGTCGCGACCGCCGCCGACCAATTCGGCAATGGCATGGCGGGCGCCATCTTTGTCGTTTACCTGTCGATGCTGGTGAATCCGCGCTATCCGGGCGCGCAATATGCCTTTCTGTCGGGCTTCGCTTTCCTGTTGCCGCGCCTTTTGTCGGGGGCGGGGGGCACCGTGGTCGGACGGCTCGACGCTGCGGGATATAATGGTTTCGACCTGTTCTTCCTTGCCTCGGGCGTGATCAGCCTGGCGGCGATATTGTTCCTGCCGCTGATCGGGCGAGCGAAGCCGCGGGCGGACGACCGGCCATGATCGACGCCGCCTTTGCGCCGGTGGCGGCAGCGGTTCAGGCCGGGCGGATTCCCGGCGCCGCGCTCGGACTGATCACCGCCGACGGCCAGAGCGAAGTGCGTTTCGCCGGTATGGCCGCGCTCGTCCCCGAACCCGAGCCGCTGACCCGCGATCATTGGTTCGACCTCGCCTCGCTCAGCAAGGTGATCGCGACGACGCCGATGATCCTGACGCTCGCCGACCAAGGCCGCCTCGACCTCGACCGCCCGCTGACCGACGCGATCCCCGACCTGCGCCAATATGACGTCGCGGGTGCCGCCGAGCGCCGCCTGACCTTTCGCGACTGCCTGATGCACCGCACTTTCCTGCCCGCGGTCGAGCCGATCTATACCTATGGCGACGATCCCGCGCGGCTGCGCGCCTTCGTCCTCCAGCGCGAATGGCGCCGCGGCCCGCCCGTTTATTCGGACATCAACTTCATCCTGCTCGGCATCGCGATCGAGCGGCTTACCGGCGCGCCGCTCTCGGCCTGGCCGCTCGGCACCGGCCTCGGCTTCGGTCCGCCGCCCGGCCCGGCGGTCGCGACCGAACATTGCCAATGGCGCGGGCGGGTGCTGAAGGGCGAGGTGCACGACGAAAACGCTTTTGCGCTCGGCGGCGCGCCGGGTCATGCGGGGATGTTCGGCACCGTCGACGGGGTGCTCGGCTTTGCCCGCGCGCTGCTGGCGGGAGAGATATTGTCGCCTGCCATGCTGCGCGAAATCCGCACCGCGGACGAACGCCATCGCACCTGCGGCTGGGAGCGCGCGTTCGCGGGCTGGCACGGCGGCGATGCCTGTTCACCCGACACCATCGGCCACACCGGTTTCACCGGCACCGGCCTCTGGATCGATTTCGAGCGCGGCCTTGGCTGGACGCTGCTCACCAACCGGGTCCACCCGACCCGCCATTTCGACAGCGGTATCGCCGCACTACGCCCCGCGGTCGGCGAACAGCTTGTCGCCGCATGGGATGCTCAGGAGAGATGATGAAAGCCGCGCTCAAACCCCTCACCCCGATCCTTGCCCTGGCGCTGCTGATCGCCCCGGTCCATGCCCGCACGCCCGCCGATCCCGCGCCCGCGCCGTTGCTCACGACGGTCGAACAGACACTGGCGGCCGCCCCGGCCGGATCGCGGTTCGGCCTGCTGGTGACGACGCTCGAGGGCGAAGTGCTGCTGTCGATCGACCCCGACAACCGCTTTATCCCGGCTTCGAACACCAAGATGTTCACGACCGCGGTCGGCTATGCCCAGCTGCCGCTGCTCCAGCAGATGGCCAAAGGCACCGGGGTGCGGCTCGAAACCAGCGGCGGCGCGACCGACGTCATCCTCCACGGCCGCGGCGATCCGTTGTTGTCGAGCGCCGACGACTGCAAGGCCAATTGCCTCCAGACCCTCGCCGACGCGGTGGCGGCAAAGACCCGCTCGGTCCGCACCATCGTCGGCGACGACAGCTGGTTGCCCGACGAACGCTGGAGCCCGGGGATGAGCTGGAACAATATCGTCTCGCGCTATGGCACCGGCAATTCCGCGCTGACGCTCGACGATAATGAGCTGGTGGTGAAACTGGCGCCGGGCGCGGTCGGCGCCGCGCCGACGATCCAGACCTCCGGCTACTACAGCATCGATAATCGCGTCACGACGGTCGCGGGCAAGGACGAAAAAATCGAAGCCGATCGCATGCCCAACAGCCGTGTCCTGCGCCTCACCGGCACCGTCGGCGCAGAGGCCGCGCCGCTGACCCTCCGCTATGGCATTGACGATCCGGCGCATTATGCCGCGTGGCGGCTTGGCGAAATGCTGAAGGCGCGCGGCGTCCGCGTCGATGGCGCGATCGAGGTTCGCCACCGGCCGCTGACCGCCGCCGACAATCCCGAAAACCGCAAGGGCGCTCCAGCTACTTTGCCCGCCGAACCCGCCATGCTCGCCGAACTGCCCGCGCCGCCGCTCGCCGAAAATATGGTGCGGATCAACAAGGAGAGCCAGAATCTGCACAGCGAACTGATGCTGCGCCGTGTCGCGCGGCAGGTCGGCAGCGGTTCGATCGCCGACGGTCGGGCGGCGGTGCGGCAGCTGATGACGCAGGCCGGGGTGGCCGAAACCAGCTACGATTTTTCGGACGGATCGGGCATGTCGAGCTACAACCGGATGAGCCCGCGCGCCGCGGTCGGCCTGCTCAGCTGGATCGCGCGTCAGCCGTGGAGCATGGCGTGGCGCCAAACGCTGCCGATCGCCGGGCGCGACGGGACGTTGCAGAATCGGTTCAAGGGGACGTCCTTGGAAAGCAAGCTGTTCGCCAAGACCGGGTCGCTCAACGCCTCACGCGCGCTGTCGGGCTATCTGACAACGCGCAGCGGGCGGACCCTGATTTTTTCGGTGCTGGCGAACGACATGCCCGAAGGCACCGACAGCCAGGCGACTGCGGCTGTCGACCGCGCGCTGGTGGCGATTGCCGAGGGGCTGTAGAATCGCTCCCTTCCCCCTTGATGGGGGAAGGATACGCAGCCTTATCGCTAAGCGATTAGGCGAAGTTGGATGGGGGTGACGGTGCGTCCTGGTACCGTCGCCTCAGGCCGAGAGCGCACCCCCACCGCTGCGACTAAGCCAGCAAGCTGGCAAGTCTCGCTGCCTCCCCCATCAAGGGGGAGGGGTGAGGAGGCTCGAGCTGCTGGGGACTTCAGCCTACGACGCCATCAATCCTTGACAGGCGCCAGCACCAACCGCCCCGCCGCATGGCGGTCCACCGCCGCCTTGCTGAACCACAAGGGCTGCATCGCCCCGGCCAGCCATTTGGGATAAAAGTCGCGGTAATGCGGCGACCGCGGATCGGCGGACTGGCCGGGCAGCAACAGATAGCGGCTGTTGTCCCACGCGCCGACGTCCGCGACGAACAAAAAGCTGGCGCCATGCGACACGTTGAACCCGCGCCGCGAATTGAACCCGCGCGCCATCGGCGTCGTCCCGTCGCCGCCCGACCGGCCACCCTCGATTTTGGGAAAGGCCGCCGCGATCGCCGGGATCGACGATGCCAGCGGATGCGCGATGACCACCCGGTGCAGGTCGCCCCACTGCCATTTTGCCGGATCAGCGCCGCCCAGTTCGGTCGCCTTTTGCCACCCCGCCACCAGCGCCCGGTCGATCATCGCGTCGCGCGCTGCGGCCGGGTCGTCGCCCAGCCGCGCATCGGGCGCACCCAGGATGCGCAGCATTTCGGACAGGTTGACCGTCGGGATCAGATCTTTCGCCGCCGCCGGAACCACCCGGTCGCGGAAATCCGCCGCCAGTGCGACCATCGCCATCTCGAACAACAGCGCCGCCGCGCTATCGGCCTCGATCCCGCAATCCCAGCGCCGCAGCAGCGCCGCCGCCGGAGCCGCCCCGACTGACAGGTTCGCCGGAAGCAGCTTCAGCAGCGCGCGCGCGGGCAACGACTGGACGTCGTGCTGCAACGCGATGCTGTCGGCGATCCGGTGCTTGCGCTGGCTGCGCAGCACCTCGGCGCAGCGATCGTAACGATAGGGATCGCTCCAGGTAAAGCTGATGATCCGCTCGCGATAGGGATAGCCCGCGGGCAAGTTCATCTGGTTCGCCGACGCGAACCAGCCCTCGGGCGGGTTATAGACGTGCGGCATATCCTCGACCGGCAACAGCCCGGTCCAGTCATAATCGCCGTCGCCGGGCGCGGGCAGCAGGCCGTCGTGCTTCGGCCGCCGCGGGGTAAAGCCGATCGTCTGCCAGCCGGTATTGCCGTCGATGTCGGCATAATGAAAATTGGTCGGCGACACATGCAGCTTGAACGCCTGGCGCAGCGATGCCCAATCCTGCGACAGGTTGATCGCGATCATCGCAAAGCGCGCGTTCGCGCCCGGCAGCATGCTGACGGTGGCAAAGGCGACGGCGCGGTTGCGCGCCGCATCCTGCGACACGATCGGCCGGCCGCCGGCATAGCGCAAGGTGACGCGCTCGGGCGGCGCGCCCTTGACCGCAATCTCGTCCTCGAACGTCTCGAACTGCTTCCACCGGCCTTGATGCCAATATTGGTTCGGATCTTCCGCATTGGTCCGCAGGATGAACAGGTCGGTCTGGTCGATATGGAAATTGGTGCGCCCGAACGCAAAGCGGTCGGTGTGCCCCTGCATGATCCCGGGCAGCCCCGGCGACCCCGCACCGATGACGTCGAGCCCCGGCGCGGTCATGTGAACCATATGCCGCGGGCTGGCGCCGCCGATGCCCAGATGCGGGTCGTTGGCCAGGATCGGCCGCCCGGTCGCGCTGCGCGATGGCGAAACGGTCCAGGCGTTGCTGCCCAGCGCAAAACGGTCGCCCCCGCGCAATTCGCGGTCGAGCGACGCCTCCTGGATCGCGTCGAACGGCACCGGGCGCGCCGCCGGGTCCAGCACGCCCAGATCGGCCTCGCTCACCGCGGCGACATCCAGCCCTTCGGGCATCGTGAATGACCAGGCGGGGCGCAGCGGCGCGAACAGCTGTTCGGCGTCGAGCAAGCCGCGGCTGTGCAACTGCGCGCGGCGCACCTCGTCGTCGGCGTCGCCCATGCCGATGCCGCGGCCGCGCACCAAATCGCGCACGTCCCAGCGCAGCGGGCGGATCCCCAATATGCCATATTCCAGCGGCAGCGCCGCGGGATCGGCCGCCAATTCGTCGATCCGAGCGTTGACCCCGGCGATATAGCCGCGCGCGCAATCGAGCACGTCGGGCGGCAGCGCCGCCAGTTCGGCGTCGATGTCGCCGCGATAATGGAACAGCCGCGCCGCGCGGTCGGCCGCGACAAAGCGCGGGCCAAAGGCTTCGGCCATCCGTCCCATTTCGCGGCGGCGCTCCATGTCGATCTGGAACAATCGGTCGCGCGCGACCAGATAGCCCTGCCCGAAAAAGGCATCATGGCGCGACGCGGCGCGGACGTGCGGCACGCCCAATTCGTCCTCGATAATCTCGACCGGCGCCCGCGCCCCGGCCAGGTTGACGGTCCGCGTGCCGCCCTTGACCTTTGGTTTTGCGAGCAGGCTTCCCGGCATGGCGACAAGCGCGGCCGAGGCCAGCAGGAACGCGCGGCGCTGGATCAACAAAATTCCCCGACAATATTACCGATGACGAAGCATCAGCCTATCGTAGCATGTTGTCGCCACCCCATAGCAAGCGGGGCGCGTCCTATAACTGCAAGCTATCCGCCGCCGCGCCGGGGCATTCCACCATGCCATGCCTTCTGGCTATAGGTCCATATCGTCAGGGTCAGCGCGAAGCGGTTGACCGCCCGTAACCACCCTGTAACCTTCCCGTCACGGACCCGGCTGTCCGCGCGCCACACGCGCAGCGGCAGCTCGGACCGTAAAGGTCGAATGCCAAAAAATCATAACAGGACGGCACAAACAGCCGTCAGGCGGTCAGGGCGGACATAGTGGGGGCGAGCCAGCCCGGTGCATCGGTGCCGGGAACCACATCGGACGATGTGCGGCGCGCCTTTGGGCAATAAAGGGGACGGTTAACATGCGCTATCTTGAACGAAATCGCCGGTCGTTGGGCCGCAGCACCAACTTCGGCGCGGCGATGACCGCGCTGGCGCTCGTTCACAGCGCCCCAGCGCTGGCGCAGGAGACCCCGCCGCCCGCCGACACCGTCGAAGCGGCCGACGCCGACCAGATCATCGTCACCGGCTCGCGCGTCGCGCGCGACGGCTTCCAGGCGCCGACGCCGCTGCTGGTGCTGACGCAGGAAGATATTCAGAACACCTCGCCGTCGAACAACATCGCCGACTTCGTCAACCAGCTGCCGCAACTCGCGGGCTCGACCAAGCCGGCCAACTCGCGCCTCAACATCTCGAACGGTTCGGCGGGCATCAACGCCCTCAACCTGCGCAACCTGGGCGAAGGCCGTGTGCTTATTCTCCTCGACGGCCGCCGGTCGGTCGGCTCGACGATCTTTGGCTGGGTCGACATCAACACGATTCCTCAAGCGCTTATCGAGCGCGTCGAGGTTGTCACCGGCGGTGCGTCGTCGGCCTATGGTTCGGACGCGGTCACCGGCGTCGTCAACTTCATCCTCAACAAAAAGATGGAGGGGCTGCGCATCACCGGCGACATCGGGGTCACCGACAAGGGCGACGGTTTCAACTATTCGGGCAGCATCGCGGGCGGCACGTCGTTCGCCGACGGTCGCGGCCATGTCATCTTCAACGCCGAAATCGCGCATCAGGACGGGATTTTCGAAGTCGATCCGAACGATCGCCCGTGGAATCACAAAGGCTATCTGGCCTTTGCCAACCCGACCTACACGGCGACCAACGGCCAGCCGGCGTTCATCACCTTCCGCGAAAACGCCGGTCAGACGAACCAGGCGCCGGGCGGCTTCATCACCGGTTCGACCGGCGGCGTCGCGAATTCGCTGCGCGGCCTTTATTTCGGCCTGAACGGTCAGGTCACCCCGTTCCAATATGGCTCGTTCAACTCGCCCGCGCTGGGCGGTGCTGCTGCGGTGACGCGCACCGTCGGCGGCGACTGGCGGGTCAATGATTCGGGCCGCCGTATCGGCCTCAGCCCCGAAGACGACCGTTGGGGTCTTTTTGGCCGGGTCAGCTTCGAAGTCTCCGACGGCGTCGAGCTGTTCGCTGCGGCGTCGTACAATCATCAGGAAGTGTTCTTCAACGCCGGCCCCAACCTCGGTTCGGCGACGCTGAATACCACCGGTTGCACCACCGTGCCGGTCCCCATCACCTGTAACGCCTTTGCATTGCAGACCCTCGGCGCCGCGCGCCTTGCGGGGGTTACCAGCGTCAGCATCACCACGACGGCGGCCGACCTGCCGTTCCGCGGCATCAACAACAAGCGCGAAGTGCAGCGTTATGTCGTGGGCGCCGAGGGCGAATTCGACGCGTTCGGAAAATCGGCACGCTGGGATATTTACGGTCAATATGGCCGCTCCGACGTGCGCGAGCAGCTCCGCAATATCATGCATGTCACCCGCATGGCGCAGGCGACGAACGCGGCGTTCGCCCCGGTCGGCAACGCGGGCGGCTATGCGCCCGGATCGATCCAGTGCCTGGTCAACGTCGATGCCAGCACCACGAACAATGACCCGGCGTGCGTGCCGCTCAATCGTCTCGGCCTCGGCGTCGCCGATCCGGCGGCTATCGACTATGTGCTCGGCGATCCCTATCGCAAGCAGGTGCTCGAACAGTTCGTGACGGGCGCCAACCTGTCGATCACGCCCTTTGCGACCTGGGCCGGCGACGTCAGCATCGCGGTCGGCGCCGAATACCGCAAAGAAAAAATCCGCGGCAGCGTTCCGGATGAATTTCAACCGTTGATCAACGCCAACGGCACGACGACCAACCGCTGGTCGGTCGGCAATTACCTGCCGTTCAAGGGCAGCTATAATGTGAAGGAAGCCTATCTCGAAACCGTCGTCCCGCTGGGGCTCGGCCTTGAATTCAACGGCGCTGTCCGCGCGACGGACTATTCGACCTCGGGTTATGTCACGACATGGAAACTCGGCGCGACCTGGGCGCCGATCGACGACATCCGGTTCCGCGTCACCCGCTCGCGCGATATCCGCGCGCCCAACCTGAACGAACTGTTCCAGGCTGGCACCGCGAACAGCGATTCGGTCCGCAATCCGCGTTTCACGCCCGACCTCGCCAACGGCCCGCAATTCTTTCCCTATTCGGGCCTGACCACCGGCAACCGCGATCTGAAGGCCGAAAAGGCCGATTCGTGGAATATCGGTGCCGTCGTCACACCGCGCTTCCTGCCGGGCTTTACCGCCTCGGTCGATTATTTCCGCATCGACCTGGAAGATGCGATCGATACGATCAGCGCGCAGGAAATCGTCAATCGCTGCGACGAGGGGCGGCAGGAATTCTGTGACGCGATCACCGAGGACCCCACCCGCACCCTGCCCGGACCGCCGCGGGTTCCCTATCTGCTGATCCAGACCCGGCCCTTCAATTTTGTCAGCCGACTGGTGCGCGGTGTCGATTTCGATGCCGCCTATCGCCTGCCCGTCGGCGGGGACAGCAGCATCACGCTGCGCGGCAATGCGACCCGTTATATCGAGAATATCTCGAACACCGGCATTGCCGGAACCGTGCCCGTCAACACGGTCGGCGCCAACGGCGGTCAGGCGAGCACACCCAAGTGGATTTTCCGCGCCAACGTCAATTATTCGACCCCGACCTTCTCGGGCACAGTCACCGGGCGCGGTGTCAGCGCGGGCAAATATCTGGCCAATGCGATCGAATGCACCACGGGCTGTCCGACGTCGACCAGCCAGTTCCCGACCTATGACAACAACCGGGTCAAGGGTCTGTTCTACGTCGATCTCAACCTGACCCAAAAGGTCAACGTCAAGGGCAGCTCGGAAGCCGAGTTTTTTGCGAACATTACCAATTTGTTCGACGCCGATCCGTTGCTGCTGCCCGAAACCGGCCTTGCCGCGAACAGCACCTATTCGGACCTGCTCGGCCGCACGTTCCGCGTCGGCGTGCGGTTCAAGACGCGCTGAAGCCTTTACGAGGCGACCCGCGCGGGGGGAAGGGTCGGGGGCTCGGTCCCTTCCCCCCGATGCGGCGGATCAGGCAGTTGAGCTGGCGGCGCTCAGCGCGATCCGGCGGCGCAGCAGGAACAGCCCGCCCGCCAGCAGCGCGGTCGGCACCAGCATCAGCGTGAACGCCGTCCGCCCGTCGAGATGGGCAAAGATCGCCCCGGTGATCACCGACCCCGTCGTCCCGCCCAGCGCCGAAAACACCACGACCAGCCCCATCAGCGGCGGATGATTGCGCCGCGGCATCGCGCTCAGCATCACCGAAATGATCGTCGGGTAGACGGGCGCCAGCGCAATGCCGATGAGCGGGAACAGAAAGGCGGCGGCGGGCGCATCGCTCCAGCCCGCGATGACGCCCTGCCCCGCCCCCTCGGCCAGCGGCAGCACGACGACGATCAGCGCCGCGAGGACCGCCAGGCAGATATTGAGCACCGGATACCAGTCGAACCGCGCCATCACCGCGCCTGCGGCGAACCGCCCGATCGCCAGCGACGCCGCAAACAGGCTCGCCGCCTGCACGCTCATCTGGTGCGGCAGGTGCAGCACTTCGTTGTTGAAGGTCGGCAGCCAGGTCGCGATCCCCTGTTCGATCAGGACGAACACAAAGGCGCAAAACACGAACACCAGTACCAGCGGCAGCGCCGCCAGCCGCAGCATTGCAACGAACGGCGCCGCATCGGCCTGCCCCGCGTCATCCCCCGCATGCGTCGGCACCTCGTCGACGCGCGACGCCAGCAGCAGCAACAGCGCCAGCCCGCACACCCCCGCCAGCACCCAATAAGCGTTCAACCAGCGCAGCCCGGCGGGGTCGATAAAGGCGCTGAACACCCAATAGGACGACAGCACCCCGACCATGAACATGCCCTCGATCAGGCTGGTCAGGCTGGCATGCTGCCGCGCGTCGGCGGTGACCAGGCCGATCAGCGAATAGACGACGACCTTCGCCACCGCAAAGGCGGCGCCGACCATTGCGAAATGCAATTGCGCCGCCCCGAAACTGCCGAGCAGCGGCATCACGACGCACGCGGCAAGGGCGAGGACCAGCGATGCGAGCAGCGCGTTGCGCAGCCCGAACCGCGGCAGGTAACTTGCGGTCGCGAACGATACGACCGCGATCGTGATGTCCTTGAACCCCTCCAGCGTGCTCGCCTCGGGCTTGGTGACGCCGAAACTGCCGATCGACTGCAGGATCACCGTCCCGACGCTGTTCAGCAGCATCGCAAAGGCGACATAGGTCAGGATCAACGCGGCAATCAGTCGGGTGCGAGCCATGATGCGTCCTTAATCGGGATCGAAATCTCAACCAACCCTTCCCCCTGGATGGGGGAAGGATACGAAGCCTTGCCGCGACGCGGCTAGGCGAAGTTGGATGAGGGTGATGGTGCGTCCTCGCACCGTCGTCTCAGGCCGAGAGCCCACCCCCACCGCTGCGCCCCGGACTTGATCCGGGGCTCGCTACCTCCCCCATCGAGGGGGAGGGAACGGGGTGCTCACCACTTTCCTCCCCGAAAAAAGAAGGGGTGGCCGCGAAGAGGCCGCGGCCACCCAGTGGGGGAGATCGCTAGAATTTATACGCCGCGCTGAACCGGAACGACCGGCCCAGGATCGGACGCGCGTTGACCACCTGCCCGCCGGCTTGCCCCAGCGTGCGCGGATCGCCTTCGGTCAATCCGGCCTTGTCGGTCAGATTGTCGGCGGTCACCGCAAATTCCAGCGCGTCGTTCACATCGACCCGCACCCCGGCATCGAGCTTGAAATAGTTCGGCAGCGACTGGGTGTTCGCGGTGTCGGAGAAACGGTCGCCGACATAGCTGAAGGTCGAATAGAGCGAGACCTTGCTGCCGCCGCCGAATTCGATGTCATAGGACGGCGTCACCCGCCATTGCCACTTCGGCTGGCGCTGCACCCGATTGCCGCTGAGATCTATCGTCCCGCCGCCCGCAAAGAAATCGCGATATTTGGCGTTCAGCCAGGTTCCCGAAAAGGCGATGGTGAAATTGTCGACCGGCCGCAATTGCCCTTCCAGCTCGATCCCGGTGCTGCGCGCGCCGCCGATGTCGGCGACCGGCGCGCCATTCTGGATCACCGTCGTCACCAGCCCGGTGAATTTGGTGTGGAACAAGGTGGCATAGAGCGACACCGGATCGGTGCGGACCTTTAACCCGCCCTCGAAATTGTCGACCCGCGGCGACACGAAAATCCCGTCGCGCAGATTGTCGAAGAAGGGATTGGTGTTGCCGCGGTTGTAACGGGCATAGGCGCCGACCGATGACGAAATGTCGTAATTCAGCCCCGCGGTCCACGACCAGGCACCCTTTTTATACGCGATGTTGCGGAAGGTGCCGTTCAGCACCGCGGTGCCATTGTTGTAGAGCGTGTTCGGGTTGTTGTCGGTGTCGACCGAACTGTTGTTCTCGATCGTCCCGGTCGCCTTGTAATTCTGGTAACGCACCCCGGCGTCGAAGCGCAATTCAGGGGTGATCTGATATTCGTCGGTCGCGTAAAAGGCATATTCGCGGCCGTCATAGGCGGCATTGACGTTGAAGAACGACCCTTGGGTAAAGCCGCGGTCGGTCGCGACCTGGCCGTTCGCCAGCGTCAGGTTGAGCAGGCGGGCGTTGTTCTCGGCAGTCAGCAGATGGACATTACCCAAATTCCACTGATCGTTCGATGAGAAATCGGCGAAATAGGCTCCGACGGTCAGCTTGTTGCTGCCGCTCTCCCATTCGACCGCCAGATCGTTGGCGAAATTTTCGATCTGCTTGCGGACGATCCAAGTCCCCGCGCGAATGACCTGCTGCGTCCCCGCGACCGCCTGGCCGCCGTTGACATAGGTCAGGCTGCCCACCGTGCTGCCCAGCGAGGCCGCATAGGCATTGGCGGTCGTCGCGGTGCTCGCGGGCACCAGCCCGGTCGTATCGGCGTCGCCCTTCAGGTAACTGGCGCGGTAGCGCAGCTGCAACCCGTCGCCCACCTCATAGTCGAAATTGGTGCCAAGGTTGACCAGCCTGGCGCCGCGGCCGTCGGCCAGATTGGCGCGCGTCCCGTCGGGCAGCGTGCTGAGCCGCGTTTCGGGACCGGCCAGCACCCCCGAACCCAGGTCGATATTGCCGAACTGGCGCACCCTGTCGCCGTCGCGGATCACCGGGATCGGCAGCAGCCACTGGCCGCGATCGTTGAGGTAGCGCGCAAAGACGAGGATCGAACCCTTGTCCAAATCGTGGCGGATGTTGCCGGTGATCTGGCCGCCCTTTTCGGCGGTGAAACGCGGGTCACGGATGCCATTGCCGCTGGCATAATAGCCGCCGACCAGGAAGCTGGTGTTCTCGCCCAGCGGCCCCGACAGCAGCAGGTCGCCGCGCCGGTCGCCATAATCGGTGACGCTGGCCTTCACCAGCCCTTCGAAATCGCGCCCGCCTTCCTTCTGGACGAAGTTGACGGTCAGACCCGGCTGGCCGTTGCCGAACAGGGCGCCGGTGCCGCCGCGCACCGCTTCGACCCGCTCGATCGTCTCGTCGATACGGATCAGCTGGGTGTTTTCCAGGAACGACAGCGTCGGCGGCGAAAAAAAGGGCACGCCCTGCACGGTCAGCGTGACGAATTCAGCGTCGCCGCCCGAAGGATAACCGCGCACAAAGATGTTGGCGCCATTCTGGCCGCCCGAACTTTCCGCCGACACGCCCGGGATGACCTTGAACAGGTCGGCGGTGCTGTTCGGCGCCGCGCGCTCGATCGCGTCGGAATTGATGCTGGTGATCGCAAACGCCGCGTCCTGGCGGTTGACCCCGCCGCCGGCGGTGCCGGTGACGATGATTTCCTCATTGGCCGCCGCCGCATCATCGGGCTGAGGCGTTTCCTGCGCGAAAGCCGTGGTCGACAGCGCGGCAAGCGCGATCGACGACAGCAGATAAGTCCTCTTCAACATGGCATATCCTCCACTTTAACCTGTTCTGATTGATCGGTTTCCCCGCCCCGCCGCTGCCTGTTCTGCCGACAGGATCTGGCCGAGCGAAAGATCGCCGATGGCGGGAACGTTGATGTCGGCATCGGGCAGCGCCTCTTCTGACCCGATGCCAATGGCCACCATGCCCGCCGCATGGATGGCCGAAATTCCGGCGCGGGCGTCCTCGACGCCCACGCAGTCCCGGGGGGACAGACCCATGCCCGCGGCACAGGCCAGGAAAATGTCGGGCGCCGGCTTCGCGTTCGGCACCGCCGCCGCGTCGGCGATGAAATCGAACTCGTCCGCGATGCCCAGCAGGCGCACGACGTCGCCCGCGTTGCGGCTCGCCGACGCCAGTCCGATCTTCAGCCCCGCCGCGCGCAGCGCGCCGAACAGGTCGGTCACCCCGGCGAACAGATTGGCGGGCGAATAATCGGCCAGCCGCGCACGATACGCCGCGTTTTTTTCGGCCAGCATCGCGTCGAACATATCGGGTGCGACATCCGCCGCCGCCGATCCCAGGATCAGCCGCAGCGATCCGGCGCGATCGACCCCCTTCAGCGCATGATTGGCGTCGCGGTCGAACGCAAAGCCATGCCGGTCGGCGAGCGCCTGCCACGCCTGATAATGATCCTCGGCCGTGTCGGTCAGCACCCCGTCGAGGTCGAAGATCACACCCTTCAGCGCCGGGCGGACCATCGTCACCGGATCGCTGCCGACCGACAGCGGGCGACCGTGGTCGAGGACGTCGACCGGCGCCCCCGCCAGCAGGCGATAGGTGCAGCCCGCGTCATCGACCGCCAGCTCGATCGTGCTGCCGCGCCATTGCAGGCGAAAGCGATAGCCGGTCCATGCCGCGGGCAGCTGCGGCCGGAACGACGGCGCGGCGCCGTCGAGGCGCAACCCGCCCCACCCCTGCGCCAGCACCAGCCAGCTTCCCGCCAGCGCCGCCATATGGAGCCCGTGCGACGTGTTGCCGTGGCGATCCTCCAGATCGACAAAGGCACATTCGCGTAAAAAATCGAGCGCCGCCGCCTCGTCGCCCAGCCGCGCCGCGGCGATCGCGAACGACACCGACGACAGCGTCGAATCATGCGTGGTGACCCCGGCATAATAATCGAAATTGCGCCGCTGCCGCTCCAGCGGCATTGCGGCCAGGTCCATCGCCATCGCCTGCACAACATTGCCCTGCTTCGCGACCTGATGGCGGAACAGGATCATCGGGTGATACCGCATCAACAGCGGCCCATGCCCCTCGCCGTCTGCCAGTCCCGGCAGCTTCGGGCGGCCCAGAAAGGCATCGTCCTGCGGATTGATACCGAGGGCCGCATCGACCGGCAGCCACATCGCCGCCGCCGCGCGGCGCCATTCGGCCACTTCCGCGCCATCGACATCGGCGGCGGCCGAGCGGGCGCCCCCACCGCTGCCAGCGCCGCTGCGCAGCCAGTCCGCCGTGTCGGCGGCATAGGCCAGATGGCGTCGCGCGATCGCGTTGGTATAAAAATCATTGTCGACCAGCGCCGAATATTCGTCGGGCCCGGTCACCCCATGAATGCAAAAGGCGCCGCCGCGCCGCGGATCGAACGTCCCGATCTCCATCCAGATGCGCGCTGTGTCGAACAGCATCGGCGCCGCTTCGGCCCGGAAATCATCGTCGCCGGTCGCCGCGACATACAGCGCCAGCGCATAGGCGATGTCGCCATTGATATGATATTGCGCCGACCCCGTCGGATAGTGCGACGAACATTCGTCGCCGCCGATCGTTCGCCACGGATAGAGCGCGCCGCGCCCGTGCCCGATCGCCCTGGCATGCGCCCGCGCCCGGTCGAGCTTGCCGATGCGATAGGCCAGCAGGGTGCGCGCCTTTGCGGGCGCCTGCAACGCCAGCACGGGCAGCATGAAGGTTTCGGCGTCCCAGAAATAATGGCCCTCATACCCCTCGCCGGTCAGCCCCTTGGCGCCGATGCTGTGGTGCGGATCGCGGCTCGCCGACTGGTGGAGCTGGAACAGGTTAAAGCGCAGCGCCGCGGCGAGCGCGTCGTCGCCGGTGATCGCCAGCCCGGCATGGTCCCACAGCTGCCCGGCCGCCGCGCGCTGGCGCTCGGCGATGGCATCGAAACCGGTCGCAACACCATCCAGCGCGGCAAGATCGACCGGGCGGCCGCGCGCGGCAGCCAGCACGACCACCCGGTCGATCGTCAGGACGCCGCCGGCGACCAGCTCGCCGTGCACGACATGCCCGCCCACCACCGCGGCGACCGGCGCGGCGGGGCAAGTGACATGCTGCGCATAGGCAAGCTCGACGGCGTCCTGCACGAACCGGGTGACCGATGGCGGGTCGCCCGGCAGGGGGGAAAGGATCGTCCACGCCGGGCGCAGCCGCGCCGAAATGCGCGGGTCATCGGCTTCGGCGCCCGTCGGCACCGCGCTATCGGCGCCATAGGTCAGCGTCGCTGTCACCGCGCCGCCAAAATCGAGCGGGCGGATGTCGATACGCGACGCGGCGCACGCGGCGCCCGCCAGCGGCACGATCCGCGCGGCGGCAATCTCCAGGCGACGCCCATCGGCCAGCCGCCAGCGCGTCAAGCGGCGCAGCGTGCCGGCGGCCAGATCGAGCGTGGTTTCGGTGTCGGCGACTTCGGCGGCGGCAAAATCGACCGGCGCGCCGTCGATCGACAGGCGCAGCAGCACCGGGCTGGGACACGCAATCCGCGTATCGGTCGCGGTCGCATAGCCCGGGAAGCTTTCGTGATACTCGATCGGGCGGCGGACATAGGCATCGGGCAGATAGGCCGCCGGGGCCGACGCCAGCTCGTCGATCACCCCTTCGACGCCGACCAGCCCGTTCGCCAGCGCAAACAGCGCCGCCGCCTGCGCGCCGGTCGCGTCGGCGCCGCGGCGGGCCAGCTGCATCGACGGCGTTACCCCTGCGTCAGATTGCGCCGACGGCATTGCGCCCAGACTTTGTTCGGAAATCGCCACCGCATCCTCATCCGGCGCGGGCTGCTCGGCCCCCGCTCTGAAACGCCGTGTCCCGCAAAATGGTATCGATGTCAAGGTATCGATACCATTTTGCGGGACACGGCGTTTCAGAGCTGCACTTTCGCGACCTTTCGGCTAACTCTCGCGGATGATCAACTCGACCGGCATCGCCCGCGAATCCACGGCTTTCCCGGCCACCAGGTCGAGCACCTTCTCCGCCAGCAACTCGCCGCCCACCCCCCAATCCTGGCGGATGCTGGTCAGCGGCGGTGAGAACAGCCCCGCCCCCGGCGAATCGTCGAACCCGACGACCGACACCGCGCCGGGAACATCATGCCCGCGCGCCCGCAACGCCTCGATCGCTCCCATCGCAATCGCGTCGCTGCTCGCGAAAATGCCGTCGAAGCCGGGAGCCGTGCCATCCAGCAACGGCGCCACCGCCTCGCGTCCCGCCGCAACGGTGAAGGCGCAGGGAATATTGGCGACGATGGCGGCATCCGTCCCGGCGAGCCCGGCGCGAAAGCCGTTCAACCGGTCCTCGGCCTCGCCATGCCCGGCATCGCCCAGGAACAACAGCCGCCGCCGCCCGCGCCCAACCAGATATTCGGCCGCGAGTCGGCCCCCTTCGCGATTGTCGCTGCCCACGACGATGCGTTCGGGCGGCCCATGCTCGGCGCCCCAGACCACATAGGGCAGCCCGGTCGCCGCGATCACCGCCGCGGCATCATCGTGCACCCCCTGTCCCAACAGGATCACGCCGTCGGCCGACGGCGGCGCCTGCATGAACAGGTCGATGGTGGTCAGCACCATATTCTGCCCCGCCGCGGTCAGTTGTTGCAGGATGCCGCCCAGCAACAGCAGCGGATAAGGCTCGCTCATCAACCGTTCGTGCGACGGCGTCATTTCGATGACCACCGCGATCGTCCGCGTCCGCTGTTGCCGCAAATTGCGCGCCGACACGTTGAGCCGGTATCCCATACGCTCGGCGGTTTCGCGGATCAGCGTCCGGGTGCTGTCCTTGACCGTCGACTGGTTCGACAGCGCGCGCGACACGGTGATCTTGGCAATGCCCAGTTCCTTCGCGATGTCCGCCATCGTCGGGCGTGCGTTGCCGCCGCCAAGGGAACCGGTGCCACTTGCCATCCCTGCCCCTTAACGCGCCGCGCCGATGTTTCACAAGGGACTAGGGTTTCAGTTCGTCCAGTAGATATAATCCTGCCCGTCCCGCCACGGTGCGTTCAGCGGCACGTCGATCCGCACCGGGCCTTCGACCAGACCTGGCCAGATCGGTTTCGCCATGCCGCGGTTTTGGGCCGTGATCATCGCGCGCAGCGCCGCGACGCGCTCCGGGTCGCTGGCCGCCAGATCGTGACGTTCGGTGGGATCGGCGGCCAGATTGTAGAGGCGCGCCTGTTCGGGCCGCTTCGTCACCTGCAATTTCCAGTCGCCGGCGCGCACCGCGCGATAATCGCCCGACCGCCAGAACATCGCCTGACGGCTCGCCGGGCCGGCCAGGATATTCTCGCTGTCGATCGCGCGGTCCCGCGGCACCGCGGCGCCCGCCGCCGCCGCGATGGTCGCGAAGATGTCGAGATGCCCGGTGACGTCGGCGCGCTTGGTCCCCCCCGCGATCGCGCCGGGCCAGCGCATGAACAGCGGAGTGCGAATCCCGCCTTCGAAAAAGGTCGCTTTCCAGCCGCGGAAGGGCGCGTTCAGATTGTCGATGCCATTGTACCAGGCGCCGCCATTGTCGCTGGTGAAAATGACCAGCGTATTGTCGTCGATGCCCTGCTCCTTCAGCTTTGCCATCACATCGCCGATACGCCGGTCGAGCTGCGCGATCATCGCGCCATAGACGCGCGTCTTGTGATCCTTGATCTGCGCCAGCCGGTCATAGTCTTCGCGCGTCGCCTGCAGCGGCGTGTGCGGCGCGTTGAAGGCGAGGTAGAGGAAGAACGGCCGGTTGCGATTGGCCTCGATCGCCCGCATCGCTTCGTCGGCGAAATAATCGGTCATATGGCCGCGCGGCTGAAAGCGCTGGCCGCCGTTGAAGGTCACCGCGTGGCGCAAATTCGCCCACAGGAAACGATCTATCGGGTCCCACGCTAGCTTTGCATTGACGGCCCCCGGATCATCCTCCGCCAGGAACATCGCGCCGCCCGCGAGGATCGCGAGGCTTTCGTCGAAGCCTTGCGCCTGCGGTTGCAGCGCGGGCGCTTCGCCCAGATGCCATTTGCCGATGTGCAGCGTGCGATACCCCGCCGCCTTCACCGTCTCGGCAATCGTCACCTCGCTCGCCGGTACGCCCATCGCGGGATAATCGGGAATGTCCGGGGTGATCCGGTCGCGGTGGAAAATCGCCCGATGCGGCCCGACCCCCTCGCCATGCGCCAGATTTTCGGCGAATTGCACCGGCACTGCGGTAAATTCGAAACCGAAGCGCGTCGGATAGCGTCCCGTCATCATCGCGGCACGCGATGGCGAGCAGGTCGCATTGGCGGCATAAGCGGTGGAGAAATTGACGCCTTCGCGCGCCAGCGCGTCGATGTTGGGGGTCTTGACGATCCCGCCCGCGACGCCGCCGCCATTCAGGCTGATGTCGTTATAGCCGAGATCGTCGGCAACGATCAGGATGATGTTCGGTGGACGCTTGTCCGCGGCGGCGTTCGCCGGGCCTTGCTGCCAGGCTATGGCCCGGTTCGGCTGCACCGGGTCTTTCCAGTCCTGGATGACGCCGGGCAGGCGATATTTATTCGCGTCGAACGCCCAATATCCGCCCGCGCCGACCATTGCGAGAATGCCCAGCGCAACCCACCGCTTTTTCATCTCCGTCCCCCGCCCGGTCCCATCGGCTTGTCCGAAAAACTATTGGCACTATACGTGTCATTATATCCGATGATATGCAAGTTTGTTTGACGTCGGCGCCAAGCTGGGCCAGCGGAGGAAGCATGACTACGGGGGCGCGCAAATCGAGCGAGGCAAAGTCCGAACCCGCGCGGATCGACGGGCGGCGCGAACGCGGTCGGTCGAGCCACAAGCGCATCGTCGAGGCGATGATGGAACTGATCGTCGCAGGGGACCTGGCGCCCAGCGCGGCGCGCGTTGCCGAAGAAGCGGGGATCGGGCTGCGCACCGTGTTTCGCCATTTCGACGACATGGATTCGCTCTACACCGAGATTACTGCGACGATCACCGAACGGGTGATGCCGATCGTCATGGCGCCCTATCCCGACCAGGACTGGCGCGCCAATATCCGCGACATGGTGCGGCGCCGCGTCCGCGTGTTCGAAACGACGCTGCCCTTTCGCCTCGCCGCCAATATCAAACGATACCAGTCACCGTTCCTGATGGGGCAATATGGCAAGGTGGTGATGCTGGAACGCGAGCTGCTGCTGCGCCTGCTGCCGGGCCCGGTGCTTTCCGATCGGATCGCGGTCGAAGCATTGTGCGCCGCGTTGTCGTTCCAGAACTGGCGCGTCCTGCGCCACGATCAAGGCCTGTCCGCCGAAGAGGCGGGGACGGTGACGATGCATATGGCCGAAACGCTGATGGCGACGATCGGCAACGCGGCTTGAAGCGGCACGCGGCGGCGGCGCTGCCCATCGTGGCGCTGGGCGCGCTGGCGGCGTGTGGGACCGCGGCGGACAATCCGCCTGCAAAGACTGCTGCCCGCGAATGCCCGGCCATGCCGGCGCAGGATTATGCTTGGATCCCCGGTACGACCTTTACGATGGGCGCCGATGCGCGCCTGCCCGAAGAGGGGCCACCGCGCGAAGTCCGCGTCGCGGGGTTCTGGATGGCGACGCACGAGGTGACCAACGCCGAATATGCCGCCTTCGTGAAGGCGACCGGCTACAAGACGATCGCCGAACAAACGCCGCCCGCGCTGCCGGGCGCGCCGCCCGACATGCTTGTTCCCGGGGGCGCGGTGTTCACCGCGCCGACCGACGGCAATCCCAATTGGTGGCGCTGGGTCGTTGGCGCCGAGTGGCGCCATCCCGCCGGTCCCGGCACCGCGATTGACGGGAAAGGCCGCGAGCCGGTGGTGCAGGTCGGCTATGACGACGCGCTGGCCTATGCGCGATGGGCGGGCAAGGCGCTGCCCAGCGAGGAACAATGGGAGCTGGCGGCGGCGACCGGCGGAGCCGACCGAAATGCCCCGGTCGATGCAGCGGGCAAACCGCAGGCCAATTATTATCAGGGCGCCTTTCCGGCGCGCGACCTGGGCACCGACGGCTTCACCGGCCGCGCACCCGTCGCCTGTTTTCCCGCCGACGCGCACGGCGTCCACGACCTGATCGGCAATGTGTGGGAATGGACGACGAGCAAGGCGGGCGGCGAGAGCAATATCATCAAGGGCGGCAGTTTCCTGTGCGCCGCCAATTATTGCGCCCGCTATCGCCCCGCGGCGCGGCAGTTTCAGGAACGTAGCCTAGGCACCGACCATATCGGTTTTCGCCTGATCGATCCCGCGCGCGCGGCGCCGACGGCGCCAGTGCCAGACCAAAGCTGACAGCAGCAGCACGAACCCGCCGGTCCACAGGCTCAGCCGGATCAATCGCTTGCGCCCCTGCTGTTCGAACGCATAGCGGTTGATCTGTTCGTCGGCGGTGTAGCCCGCGGGCATGTCGAGCACGCCGTTCGCCTTGGCATAAGCGCGGTAGTCGGTCAGCATCGCCGCGAAAAGCTCGGGCTGGGCCGCGGACAGGTCGCGCGTTTCGCCGGGATCGGACTTGAGGTCGAACAGCCGCCATTTGCCGTCGCCGGTGGGCGCGAGGTTGCGCACCAGTTTGTAATCGCCGCGGAACAGCGCGGCGTTGCCCGAGAGTTCGTAACCAAGCGGGGTGTCGCCGTGGACGCTGTCGGTTTCGCCGGTCAGCATCGGGACAAGGCTGCGGCCGGTGACCGGCTCGACCGCCTTGCCCTGCCACGCGCCGTCATGCCCCGGCACGCCCGCCAGTTCGGTCAACGTCGGCAATATGTCGGTGACATGCGCCAGCCCATGCCGGATCGCGCCCGCCTGCACCTGTTTGTTCCCCGGCCAGGTCACGATCAGCGGCACGCGCAGCCCGCCCTCGGTCGCACTGAACTTATACCCCGACAGCGGCGATGCCGCGGCGCTCGCCCAGCCCGGCCCGATCGCGCTGAAACTGCCACGGCGGCCGATGTTGGAGGTCGACAGGTCATATTGCATGTCCAGGAACAGCCGGTTGCGCAGGCTGCCGAACGGGTTGGTCGGCTCGGCGCCATTGTCCGACAGGAACACGAAGATCGTGTTGTTGTATTCGCCGATGGCCTTCAGATGCGCGACCAGCCGCCCGACCTCGCGGTCCATCGCGGTTGCCATCCCGGCATAGGCCTGCATCACGCGCACCGCGGCGGCGCGTTCGTCGGCGTCCAGCCGGCTCCAGTCCGGTGTCGTCGGCATCGTGACGATCGGCACGCCCGCGGGAACGATGCCGAGCGCGGCGGCGCGTTTTGCCCGCGCGGCGCGCAGCGCGGTCCAGCCGTCCTTGTACAGCGCCGCGTAACGGGCGATGTCACTGTCGGGCGCCTGCACCGGGATATGATTGGCGAGGAAGTTGATCGAGGCGAGGAATGGCTTGCCGCCCGCGCGGTCCGCCTCGACATAGTCGATCATCTTTTGGACGACGAAGCGCGACGAGTAATAGTCCTTGGGCAGCGTCGCGGGTTTGCCGTTTTCGGTCCATGCGGCGGTGTCGTACATGCCCTCGATCGGGCGCTGTTCGAAATTGTCGGCACCGGCGTCGGCGAGGCTGAAGGCGCGGTCGTAGCCGCGCGCGTGCGGCAGGCGCGTGGCGTCGCTGCCGAGGTGCCATTTGCCGGTGAAGTAGGTGCGATAGCCCGCCGCCTTCAGCAGCTGCGCGATCGTCACCACGCGGTGGTTCATCACCGTGTCGTATCCGGGCTTGCCGCGATGTTCGTCGGGGATCGTCTCGGGCATGTTGCCGAGGCCATTGCGGTGGTTCATCACCCCGGTCTGGAGCATCGCGCGCGTCGGGGAGCAGGATCCCGCGACATGGAAATTGGAAAAGCGCGTCCCCGCATAGGCCAGCGCGTCGATGTTCGGGGTCGCAAATTCGGCGCCGAACGCGCCGACGTCGCTGAAGCCCCAGTCGTCGGCGAGCAGGATGACGATGTTGGGTTGGCGCGGCGCCGCGGATTTCGGTTGCCCCTGCGCGGGCGCCGCGGCGAGCAGGGCGGCGCAGACGATGATGGCAGTGCGCCGGACACAGCGCTTGCGACCCGGCACGTTGGTGGTCCTCACGCGCACTGCCATCGCCCCCTCTCCCACGGGATAATGGCACTTACTATGCCAATATATCGGCGAGTCAATATCGGAGCCGCGGGCTATCGTTCGCGATAGTCGGGCGCGCGCTTTTCGAGGAATGCGGCCAGGGCTTCGCGATGGTCTTCGGTGGCGGACAGGATCACCTGCTGGCGATCCTCGATCGCCATCGCGGCGTCGAGGCTTTGCGCGTCGATGTTGAGGTTCAGCGCCTGTTTCGACAGACGCAAGCCGTGCGGGCTGGTCGCCAGCATCTCGTCGGCGAGCGCCAAGCCGCGGCCCAGCAACGCATCCTCATCGACGATTTCGCTGACCAGCCCGGCGCGCAGCGCCCGCTCGGCGTCGATGAAGCGTCCGGTCAGGATCATTTCCGACGCCAGGCTGGCGCCGACCAGCCGCGGCAGGAAATAGCTCGACGCCATGTCGCAGCCGCCGAGGCCGATACGGATATAGGCAGCGTTCGCCCGGAACGACGGCGCCGCGTAGCGCACGTCGGACGCGAGCAGCAGCGACAGCCCGCCGCCGCACGCCGCGCCGTGGCCGAGCGCGATGATCGGCTGCGGACAGGCGCGCATCTTGCGATAGATATTGCCGATGCGCGTCTGGGTGCGCAGCGTGCGGAGCACCGGGGTTTCGTCGCTCGACCGGTCTTCCTGAATGTCGAGGCCGGCGCAAAAGCCGCGCCCCGCCCCGCGCAGGATGACGACGCGCACGTCGGGGCGATCGGCCAGCGCGCCGAAATAGGCGTTGAGGTCGTCGACCAGCCCCTCGCTGAGTGCATTGAGCCGGTCGGGACGGTTGAGCGTTGCGATCTCGACCGGCCCGCGCGTCTCGATCAGCAGCGCGCTCACAATGTCTGCCCGTCGTCGATGGTGAAGACGCTGCCGGTGATGCCTTGCGCCGCATCGGAGCAGAGCAGCAGCAACGGCGCATGCAAGTCGCTCGGCGGGCGCATCCGCTGGCGCGGAAAGCTTTTGACCATTGCCGCGCCGACGTCGCTGCCCAACAGTTCGGCGGTCATTTCGGATGCGAAATAGCCGGGCTGGATCACATTGACGCTGATCCCGCGCCGCGCCCATTCGCGCGCCAGCGCCTTGCCCAGATGGCGCACCGCCGCCTTGGTCGCGCCATAGACCGAGGTGGCGGGGAAAATCTTTTCGGCGGTGATCGACCCGATCAGGACGATGCGGCCATGTTGTTTCTCGCGGCTGCCCGCCTTGTCGAGCCGCTTGGCGCCTTCATTGGCGGTCAGGAACACGCCGCGCACATTGGCGGCGAGCAGGAAATCGACCTCGTCCACCGACAGCCCCATCGCCATTTTTTCGGTGGCGACCCCGGCATTGGCGACGATCGTATCGACGATGCCGAACGCGGCCTCGGCGGCGTCATAGGCGGCGATGGTCGAGGCTTCGTCGGTGACGTCCAGCGTTACCGCAATCGCCTGCCCGCCCGCGGCCTCGATCGCCGCGACCTGGTCGGCGAGCTTGTCGGCGCGGCGCGCCGCGAGGACAACCCTGGCCCCCGCAGCGGCAAGCGCCTTCGCAAAGCCCGCCCCCAGACCCGACGATGCACCGGTGACGAGCGCGACCCGCCCGGAAAGATCGAACTTCGGTTGCTCCGCCATCGTGCCTCCCCTGCCGCTTTGCTCCGCATTGGAACCGATTGACGTTTACGTCAACCGGGGCGCGCCTTTCAGAAAAGGCGGGAAAAGGGTTGACTTACGATGTTTGTTCTTGTAATGTTCTCTTGTCGACACCAAACCTCATCCCCCGTTGCGGTCACCAAGGGTGACGGACGGGGGATAAAGGTTTCGCCCCCAATCCAAAGACCGGCTGCTTTTCAAGCGGCGGATTTCTCGTCGTCGGGAAACACGGCAAGGATTGATCGCTGCGGCAAAGGTCGGCAGATACGCGGATCGGGCAAGCCAGCAGGGGGCTCAGCATGATATCATCACCCGGCGTTTTCGCCGACCGGCGCTGAACCGATGCACGCGGTCGAATCCTTTGAGCTGGTGCTCGGGCTGTTGGCGCTGGTCATCGCGCTGCATTGGCTGGCGCTCAAGCTCAACTGGCCGCCCGCGACCGCCCTGCTGGTCGGCGGCGGGGCACTCGCCTTCATTCCCGGGCTACCTGCCATCTCGCTCGATCCCGAACTCGCGCTGGTGCTGTTTCTGCCGCCGCTGTTGATGGACGGCGCCTATTACACCGCGCTCGGGCGGTTCCGCCGCCATCTGCCGGGCATATTGTCGCTCGCGGTCGGCGCGGTGGTGTTCACCACGTTGGTCGTCGGGGTCGTCGTCCATTGGATCCTGCCCGAACTGCCGTGGGCTGCCTGCTTCGCGCTGGGTGCCATCGTGTCGCCGCCCGACGCGGTGTCGGCGCGCGCGGTGCTGAAAGGCGTGCATCTGCCGCGGCGGCTCGAAGCCTTGCTCGAAGGCGAAAGCCTGCTCAACGACGCGACCGGGCTGATCCTGTTCCGCTTTGCCGTCGCCGCGACGCTGAGCGGGGTGTTCCATACGGGCGAGGCGGTGCAGAGCTTTGCTTTCGTCGCGCTCGGCGGGGTCGTCGTCGGCGCGGTGGTTGCCAAAGGCTGGATTTTCCTCGCTAAGCGTTTCGATGACCCGATGCTGATCATGCTCATCACGATCCTGCTATGCTGGGCGGCCTATCTCGCGGGCGAAGCCGTCCATGTTTCGGGCGTGATCGCGACGGTCACTGCGGGCCTGGCGCTGGGGTGGTACCAGCATGAAATCCTGCCCGGCGCCGTCCGCCTGCGCGCCAATTCGGGGTGGCAGATCCTGGTCTTCGTCCTCGAAGCGCTGGTGTTCATCCTGATCGGCTTTTCGCTGCGCGGCGCGATCGAGCGGGTCGGCGGGATCGGGGCGATGCCGACGTCGTGGATCGTCCTGATCGTCGCGGTCGTGCTGACCGTTATCGTCGCGCGCTTCATGTGGGTTTTCGGATCGGAGGCGGTGCTGAAAATCGTCGGCAAGGCCGGGCTGAAGCGCGCCCGTCCGCTCGGCTGGCGGCAGGCGACCGTGTTGAGCTGGGCCGGGATGCGCGGCGTCGTGACGCTGGCGGTGCCCCTCACCCTGCCCACCGATATGCCGGGGCGCGATCTGATGTTGATCTGCGCCTTTGCCGTGATCTTTGTCACCGTCGTCGCGCAAGGGTCCAGCCTTGGGCTGCTGATCCGCCGGGTCCAGCCGGTCGACACCGATCCGCCCGCCAAAATGGCGATGCCGGCGGCCGAAGCCGCGATGGCCCGCGCGCGCTTCGCGGTGATCGAAAAGCTCGCTTATGATGAAAATGGCACGCTCATCCACCCCATGATGCTCGAAGAACATCGCAAGCGTTTGGGGTTCATGGAGCGTTATGAAGCCGACGCAGGAGCCGCAATGGTCGGGTTGCGATCGCATTTCGACGTGCTGCTGGCGGCGATCGCCGCCGGGCGCGCCGAATTGATCCGGATCCACCGCGCGGGGTTGATCGAAGACGAGGTGCTCCACGAGCTGGAACGCGACCTGGATGTCGAGGAACTGGCGATGACGCTGCAGCGCGGCGAATAGGGGCTGGAAACCGGCACCGGCTGGCTGGGGCGGCAGGATACTCAGCCGGTTCAGTCATAACTATTTGAAATAAAAGAATTTCTGCCCTCACCTTCTCCGGTGTCGCCACGCCGGGGTGCTTCCAAGGGGGCCACGGCCAATGACGCGCATCCAGAACAGCATCCGCAAGGACGGAACCTATTATTTCCGCCGCATCATCCGTTTAGGCAACGATAAGCCTTTCCGGATACGCTTGTCGCTTCGGACAACGGACCACTGCCGGGCGCGGATCATGACGCCCACGCTGGTCGTGAAAAGCGAAACGCTACGCATGAGCATGATGCAGACGATGAACCGCGATGGATTGACCGCCGATCAACGGGCCGAGATTTTTCGGCGTCAGATGCTCCGCGAGCGCGATCGCCTCGAAGCCGGACACGCGCAATTGCAACTCGCCGATCTTGGCGACCAGCTCCCGGAAGAGGCGCTCGAAACCCACCTCGACTTGAGCGAAGCTGTCAGCGGCGACCTTGCGCGCAACGGCGAGACGGGTCCGCTTCTTGTGATCCGTATCCCGCCGGAGGATCCGGAAACGGGCGAAGAACCGCCCATCGAGATATTGACCTGGGAAGACTATATCGGCGCGCTCGCCGGTGATGACGCCAACGCTTTAGCGCCGCTCCATCTCAGCGACCTGCAAATCCCGCTGTCGCCGCTCAATCTTCAGATGGCCAAGCGCATCATCCACCAGGCCAGCGTTCAGGCGATCAGGGAATATCGCGAGATCGTCGCCAATCCCGGTGCGGTTTACCTGCCCGCCCTCATGGCCCCGCCCGCGCCGTATGTCGCGCCCGCACCGGCGCCGATCCTGTCGGCGCCGCGGCCTCCGGCCGCCGATGCGCTTATCAACGCTACCGACGGATCCCCGTCTCCGTGGCGCACAATGACACCGTCCGAAGCCGCAGCTGCCTTTATCGAGGCCAATCCGCGCACCGGCGGTCTTGACGGCAACGCGCGCAAGAAGGGACCGAGTTGGACCGAGAAAACCCGCGAGCAGTTCAAGCTGCCGGCGCTCCTGCTCGAGCAAATCATGGAGGGACGGCCCCTCGCCAGTGTCACGGACATCGATCTCGGCAAGCTGAACGCGCACTTCAACCGGTTGCACGGGCCCAGTTTCCGAAAGTCCCCGAAACACCGCACCATGACCATCCAGGAGATTGGGGACCAGACCGACGCGCTTGTGCAGGCGAAGAAAATTCCGGAGGAAGAAATCGGCCTTGGCATCGGCACGACGAACCGGCATTGGGGTTTTCTGCGCCAGCTCACCGACTGGTTCGCGCGTCATCAGACAATCGCGAGCCTCGATTATTCGGCCTTCATCATTGCCGATGACCGCGACCCCCGCACGCTTCGCGACACTTATTCGATCGAAGAGGGCAGACAGCTGTTCGGCTTGGCGCCATGGTCGGGGAGCGCGTCGATCAGCCGCAGGTTCGCGCCGGGCAAGACAATCGTCCACGACGCCTGTTACTTTGTGCCATTGATCGCTTGGTATACCGGCCTCAGACGTGAGGAAATTTGCGGTCTTGAACTGGCCGATATCGAGCAGGAAGATGACATCTGGCATTTCAATATCCGCGACAACACGGTTCGGAAGCTCAAGACCAAGACATCGAATCGACTGGTTCCTTTCGCGGACGAGCTCGTGCGGCTGGGCCTTCCGGACTACGTCGGGTCAATGCGCGATGCCGGGGAGACATTGCTTTTTCCCGAGCTGACCGCCGAGAGTGGCAAAGGAACGCTGGGTGATGCCTTTTACAAGCTACACTGGGGCAAAATCGCATCGCGCCTACCATTCATCGAGCGCGGACAGGCCATGCATTCATTCCGCCACACGCTGACCGACGAGCTCAAAGCCAATATGGTTGATCAAGAGGTGCGTGCGGACCTTGTTGGCCACAAGATCAGCTCGGAAACCGGCGGCCGCTATTCCAAGGCCACACGCCTCGCACATTTGCGAGATGCGGTGGCAAAGGTGCCGATGGTCACGGAGCATTTGAAACCGCAAACGATTTCGCTACTCCCGCCAGCGAAACGGAGACCTCGCCGAGCGCGGTCGCCCCGAGATATGTCCAGCAACTGAAACTTCACGTCGGCACCTGGAGCCGCCAACACCCAATCCCGCGCACCGCAAACGGTGGACTATCCTACCAAGTTGCCACCCGGTCCGCGGTCCGAAAGTCTTCGCCAGTCGATCACCATCGCCCCTCTTTATGGTGAACATGGTGATGGCCTATAGGCCGCCCTGGTCGACAGTTTACATTCAGTTGTGGCCGATTACGGTCAGGCAACTTTTGGTTCGAAATCTGGAGAAGCAGACACTCGAACCAAAAGCGCTGCGAACAAGATTTTAAGGCGCAGGCACGCGGCTCGCGATAGCCGCTTCGATCAGGCCCTGCATCTCCTGTTCCAGTTCGGTGCCCTTACGATCTCCGCCGCTCGAAATCTCGGTCGCGATCAGGCCGTAATAGCCGGTTCCGCGATCGATCCAGCCCGTCCATCCATAAGCGCCCGGCGCCGAATTGATCGTCGATGTCGCGCAGGCCGATGGCGTGTCGCATTCGACGAAGGAGCCCAGAGCATATTCCCAGTTCGAGGCCCCCGAGGGCACGAAGACGCGCGGCAGGCCCGTCGTGCGCGGCTGGGTAAAGACGGTCATATCGGTCACGAAGGCGCCGCCGAGGAGCGCGCGCAGCAGCTTGGCATAGTCGCGCGGGGTCGAATAGGCGCCCCCCGCCACCCACGGGTTCGTCGGCGCGCTGCCCGCCGGATCATACCATGTCGTGCTCGTCATCCCGAGCGGCGTCGTGACATGCTGGGCGAAAAGTTCGTGGAAGGTGCGCTGACGCGCCGGCGTTGTTCCGGGCTGGATGCTTACATCCTTCGCCTCGAGATAGGCGGCGGCGATCTGCATCCCGTGCGGACCATAGCTATATTGCGCGCCCGGCGCGTTGCCGGGACGCAGGATGTCGTATCGCAGGTCGTGAATATTCTTCGCGCAATTGTACAGGATCAGCGCCGGTGTCAGCTGGCACCCTCCGACCAGCGGGCTGCCGTTGAACCCCGACGTCATCGACAGCGCATGCTTCAGCTTGACGTCCTTCTTGGTCCCGGTCGTCGTCCAGAAGGCGAGCGGCGGCCGCATCGGGTCGTCCAGCGTGACAATCCCCGCCTGCGCCATCCGCATGGCGAGCGTTCCTGCAAACCATTTGGTGGCCGAAGCGAGCGGCGTCACCCGATCGATTCCGAAGCTGCCCTTCTCATATGCAAACAGATGGTCGGCGTCGGTGGCGTTCCCGACGATGAAATAGCCGTTCGCGACTTCGGCGTCGGCATCGATCGCCGCCTGCAGCGCCGTCCAGTCGTAGGTATAACCGCCGACGGTTGTGGTAAGGCTGGCAGACGAAACTCCTGCCGAAGCAGGCGCTGTGCCATTCGCCGCAGTGGCCGCTGCCGGTGGCAACTGCACCATCGGGCGCGCCTCTCCCCTTTCACCGCCGGTCACACCGCCCTGCGCAAAGGCGCCCGCGCCGATGACGGCCGCACCCGCGGCGAGCCACGCCCATGTCTTGCGTTCAACCATATCGTCTCTCCCGTCCTCTTCGTTACACGTTTCGAAAGGAGGCGCCGCAGAATCCGGCGCGGTGGCCGCCGGATCAGAAGGAGATACGTCCCTCGACCCCGATTACTCGCGGCTGGCTGTAGCGGTTGATCGTCGGCGCCTGCGCGACATAGTAGACCTTGTCGAAGAGGTTGTTCGCGAAGGCGCTGATGCTCACCTTCCCGAACTCGACCCCGACGCGCAGGTTGACGAGCACATAGTCGTCGAGGTCGACCGAGGTCGCGGTCAGCTCCTGCTTTCCGCCCCATTGGCCGCTGACGAGGATGTTGCCGGTCAGCGAAACATCGTTCGCGACGGGGTAACGGAGGTTGAGGTTGGCCGCGGCGAGCCAGTCGGGCACCTGCGCAAGGTCGAGTCCGTCGTTCCGCCCGCTCTTCACTTTGCCGCCCTGCCGCGACCCGCTAAGCGCCAGACGACCGTTGCCTTCGCCCAGATCGAAGCCCTGGCTGTATTCGGCTTCGATGCCCCAGCTCTTCGCATCGCCGGCGTTGGTGAGATAACTCACCGCTGCGACCGGACAGGTCGGGTTGGTCAGCGCGCAGCCGTCGTCGACCTGCGCGATCAGATCCTGAAGCTCGGTATAATAGCCCGCGACCGCGAAATAGCCGCGCCGCACCGGGCTGCCCTTTACGCCAATCTCGTAGCTGGTGCTGTTTTCGTTGCCGAACAACACCTGCACCGGGCTCGGCGCGCGCGGGTCGGACAGGCGCGTGTTGAAGCCGCCGGCGCGATAGCTGCTCCCGACCTTGGCATAGGCGAGGATGTCGGAGGTCAGCTTATAGGACAGCGTCGCGTTGTAGGAGAGATTGTTGGCGGTGATGCTATCGTCGATGATCCGCGACGGCCCGCCGGTCGGGAGCCCCGTCCCGAGATCATAGAGCCGCGCGGTGATGCTGCGACTGTCGCGCGTATAGCGCAGTTCGCCGGTGACATTGAGGCTGTCGGTCAGGTCGAAGCCGAGCGAACCATAAGCGGCATAGCTTTCGAAATGGAGCCGCGCGGGCGCGATATTGCCCGGCGACGGGTTGGCGAGCGTCGGCGTGCGCGTCGTCGTCACCGAAAAATCGCTGTCGAGGAGGAGCATTTCCGCGCCCACCAGCCAAGTCAGCCGGTCGTTCGATCCGCTGACATGGATGTCCTGCGAGAAATTGTCGGTCGTATCCACCACATAGGACGCGCTGCCCGGGTCGAGCGGGGTCAGCGGCCCGACTTCGCCCGCGGCGCGCGCACGCGCCAGCTCGGCAACACTGACCGCATCATTGTCGAGATCATATTCGCTGTGCCGCTTGCGGAAGGACGTCGTCGAGGTGAGGTCGGCGCCGCCAAGATCGACGCGCACGATCGCCTGCAACCCGTCGACGTCCTGCGAGGCCCGCGGTGCGGTGCTCCACGGATAGCGGAAACGGTCCTGGATATAGCCGCCCGGAAAGCCCGGCGTGCCGGCCGGAATGAAGATCTGATAATGGATAGACGGCGTCGTCAGGCGCTGCGTCTCGACCATGATCACCGCGTCGACCGGTCCGCGCTTCAGGCGGATCTGCCCGCGCAGGCCATGCCCCTTCTGCCGGTCGAAATAGACGTCATTGTCGGGGTTGTAGAAAAAGCCCTTGTCCTGTTCGACCAGGTCGCCGCTGATCCGCGCCGCGATCCCGTCGCCCAGCGGTACGTTCACCGCACCCTGCAGTTGCAGGCTGTTGTTCTCGAACCCGTATCGCGCGCTTGCCCAGCCCGACAGGTCGAATTCGGGCTCGGCCGATATGATGTTGATCGCGCCGCCGACCGCGTTGCGGCCGTATAGCGCGCCCTGCGTCCCGCGCAGCACCTCGACGCGGCCGATGTCGAGCATGTCGAGGCGGGTGAAGTTGCGCCCGCCGACCGGACCGCCGGCGATATAGGCGCCGCCCCGATAGAGGCCAACGCTCGGGTCGCCGTTGGTCGCGCGCGCCGTCGACGACGCGCGGATCGAAATTTCGGACGTGATCGACGAGCTGAGATTGTTGAAGCGCACGCTCGGCTGGTCGGCGAGGAGCTCGCCGCTTCCGGTCGCCCCGCCGCGATCGTTGAGCGACGTCGCGTCGATCACCGATGCCGCGGTCGGCACGTCGGACAGGCGTTCCTCGCGGCGCCGCGCGGTGACGACGATCGCGCCGTCATCGCCCGCTTCCGCCGCCGTATCGGCCGGAAGGGCCTCGGGAGCCCGATCCTGGGCCGAAGCAGGCGCGGCGGCCGCCACCCAGAGCGCGGCCGTGCCGAAAAGAAGCTGCGCCTTGCGTCCCATAAATCCCTCCCATGTCGTTATTGCAATTATTATCGATAATTTTGTGCATATGGCGACGCGAGTCAAGCCGGAAACTCGCCCTCGCGGCGACGCCGGTCAGCGGCGGACGGGAATGATGGCGGTGAGGAAGTCGCGAACCGCTCGCGCCGTAGCGGCAAGCGGCGCGGGCGCGACGACCGAAAGATTGTCGGTCGGCGCGTGATGATGGCGGTGCGCGCCGAAAATTCCGGCATGATGCGGATAGCCGGCCTTGACCACTTCGGAGAGTTCGCCCGCGACCCCTTCGGTCGAGGGATAAGCCATCTCCAGTCCCGGCAACCCCCTGAAATCCGACCGGGCGCGATCGACAAAGGCGGCCGAGGTCATCAGGAAGCGGAAGGGATCGGCGCTCGGCAACGGCAACAGGCGCCCGGGCATGTCCTGATAGTCGCGCGTCGCGACATTGGCGCCGAGATGCAGCCAGAGATCGGTGTCGGCAGGCGGCGGCCCGACCTTTTCGACGATATGGCTGGCACCCAGATTTTCATATTCATGCCCGCTGTTGCAGACGAAGAGCAGGCTATGATCGGGGAAGGCGCGCGGCATCCATTCGGCGAGCGCGAGCCAGATCGCGAAACCCGGCCCGCGTTCGCCCGCGCAATCGGTCCAGCCCGAGCGCGGGGTCGAGACCACGAGCCAGCGGCGCCCCTTGCGCACGCGCCGCGCCACGACATTCTCCGCGACGCGCGAACCGCCCTTCCCGCGCAGCACCAGCATCGCCGGCTGCCCCTGCCGCGCCGCTTCGATGACGGGCGCCGCAAGGCGCGGCGCCAGCAGCGCCAACGGATTGTCCGACAGCGGCGCATCGGCCGGCGCATTGAGGAGCAGCGCCTCGCCGGTGGGCCCTGTGGTCACAAGGATGACCGCGGCCGCGCCCCGCGCCAGCGCATCGGCCAGCGGATCGCGCACCGCCCGGTCGAGCAGGCTCGACCAGCGGCGATACGGCAGCCGCACCACCGCGATCGCGCCATCGAGCCGATCGCTGACCTCCGCAAGCCGCAGCGGCGCCCCGATCCCGCCAACGCCCGTCGGCACGGCGAGCGGCTGCGCCATCAGGGGGATTTTCCGATCGCCGAGCGCCAATTCGCATGTCGCCGCTTCGAACCAGGGCACGTCGAACGACTGGCGCTCGACCGCAAAGCCCGCCGCAGCAAGCCGCCGCGCAGCCCAGTCGGCGGCCCAGCGATCGCCCGCCCCGCCCGACTGCTTATTGCCCGCTTCGGCGTAGGCCTTCACATCGGCGAAAAGCCGTTCGGCCGCGAATATGGCATCATCGCCCCCAGCGGCGAAGGCGGGAGCAGCCTGAAAAGCGATCGGCGCCGCAAGCCCTGCCTTCAGCAGGCTCCGCCGGCCGGCATAACCCCGCGTCACGACGCGCGGGCGCGGCGACGGCCAGGCTTTGCCTTGGTCCGCCGTGCCTTATATTCCGCCAGCGCCTCGGCGAAATTCTGCTGCGATGTGGCAATCAGGTCGCGCGCGACGCGGTCGGCGTCGTCGGGTTCGCGCGCGACGATATGCCGGCAAAGCTGCTCATAGAGCACCGCCGACCGGCGGCCGACCTCGCCCTCGCCGTGCGTCGCGACAAACTCGTCGGTGTAGACATTGTGCTGCCAGCGCGCGAGCAGCGCCAGCCGGTCGAGCAACTCGAGCGCCATCGGCGCATTCGATCGCTTGGCGATGAATCGCCCGATCCGGTTCGAGACCCTGAGATGCTCGGCGGAATTGGTGGTTCGTTCGGTCACATCCTTATATTCGATCAGCCGGTGCATCAGCTCGCGCCCGTCGCGGTCGCTCATCGCCGTGCACGCGAGGCGGCAAACGACCCCGAAGAGCGCTTTCCACAGCTCGTAGACCTCATCCGCCCCATGGTCGTCGACGTCGATCGCATAAGCGCCGCGCCAGGGCACGACCTTGACCAGCCCGATGCTCGCGAGATGCCGAAAGGCTTCGCGAACGGGTGCGTGACTGACTCCAAAGCGCGCCGCAATCTCACGCTCGCGCAGCCACGATCCCGGCGGAATCCGCCATTCGACGATGTCGTCGGTCAGCAACCGTGCGATAACCCGGTCCTGTGTCGGCGCCTGCTCGTCGTCGGTCTTCGTCGCGGCCATTTCCACCCGTTCGGCTCCCTGTCTGCCGGTGCCATCCTAGATCGGGAAAACACGGGAGCAAACGATCATTGAAGTTCGGAATATTATCGATAATAATGATAAAAACAAGCATCGGAATCAGGAGCCGGATTTGAAACGCATTGCCCCCCTTCTCCTGCTCGCGGGCTGCGCAGCAGCCCCGGCGGTGCAGGCCGCCCCCGCTCCCGGCTGTGCCGCGGCGCTGGCCTATTCGTCGGCGCATCAAGGCGTCGCCGTGCTCGTCCTCGAGGACGGGAAGGTCCGCTGCTCCTCCGATGGCGTCTCGACACCGCAGGAACTCTGGTCGGGGACCAAGAGCCTGGTGGGCCTGATGGCGGCAGCGGCGGTCCAGGACAGGCTGCTCACGCTCGACGAACCTGCGTCGGCCACGCTCGCCGAATGGCGCGAGGACCCAAAAAAGGCCGCGATCACGATCCGGCAATTGCTGGCGATGACCAGTGGACAGGCGTCGACCGTCGGTCGGCCACGGGGTTATCTCGACTCGGTGAACGCCCCGCTCGCCGCCGATCCCGGCACGAAATTCCAATATGGCCCCGCGCCGATGCAGATAATCGGCGAGATTATACGCCGCAAGCTGGCCGCCGCAAGCCTTGATGCCGATCCGCGCCGCTATCTCGAGCGCCGCATCCTGACCCCGGTCGGAGTGACGATCGGCGATTGGCGCAATGGACCGGATGGCGCGCCTCTGATGCCGCAGGGGCTGGTACTCGCCGCAGAGCAATGGGCAAAAGTCGGCGAATTCGTGCGCCGCGGCGGCACGCAGGACGGCAAGGCGCTTGTCGATCCCGCGGCCTTGGCCGAGTTGTTCAAAGGAAGCGATGCCAACCCCGCCTATGGCCTGACCTGGTGGCTTCCGCGAGCGAGTCCCTCCGACGATCCTGTGACGCGCTCGACCGACATCGTTGCGCATGCGCCAACGCTCCCGGCCGACCTGGTCGTCGCGGCAGGCGCAGGCGACCAGCGCCTCTACGTCATCCCGTCACGGCGCCTGACGATCGTGCGGCAGGCGAGACTGGATATCGCAGCGCTTGCCGCCGGGAAAAAGAGTGGCTGGTCCGATACACATTTCCTGTCTTTCTTCCTCTCTCCGACCGGCGAATAATGGCCGTTGCACGAACCGCTCCGCGGATTGGCGCAAGCCTCGACGTAAAGCCATCCGGCGAGCGTCGCACGTGATTGAACGTCCGCGGCCATAGGCAGAGCATTTCGACTCCTTCAACTGAGGAGT